>Ga0181520_10001561_pt1 | contig 46062 bp, 42 predicted proteins | sample PEATcosm2014_Bin_29_FD_132451 | JGI IMG/M metagenome (GOLD analysis project Ga0181520, IMG submission 132451) | Peatland microbial communities from MTU Mesocosm Facility, Houghton, MI, USA - PEATcosm2014_Bin02_30_metaG | ecosystem: Environmental > Terrestrial > Soil > Wetlands > Peat | place... | reverse complement strand
GGTGATATTTGCAATCCCACACCGTATGGCTGCCACGCTTATAGTTTTCCATCACTACAAGCCTAGTACCTTCCGTCGCCTAAAGGCGAGGGGTTTACGGATCCCCTATCGGGGACTCTAAAATGAAAAGAAGCGCGGCGATCAGACCGCGGCTCGGAACGGGACGGCACGATGAGCACGGCCACAGCGGAGAAGCATAGGGCGGCACACAGAGACGAGCACCGCGACTGGAAGCCGTCGGTGAATCCCTGGCTGGTGGCGGCCTCGGTCATGCTGTCCACCTTCATGGTGGTGCTGGATTCCTCGGTGGCCAACGTGGCGCTGCCGCACATCGCCGGCAATCTTTCCGCCTCGACCGATGAATCCACCTGGGTGCTGACCAGCTATCTGGTCGCCAACGCCATCATGCTGCCCGCCGCGGGTTGGATTGCGCGGCGCATCGGTCGCACGCGGCTTCTGCTTTTATCCATTCTGCTCTTCACCCTGGCCTCGCTGCTCTGCGGCATGGCGCTGACCATGCCCATGTTGATCCTGGCCCGCATTCTGCAGGGCATCGGCGGCGGCGGCATGCAGCCGCTGGCGCAGTCGATCCTGCTGGAGAGCTTTCCGCCCCACCGCCACGGCACGGCGATGGCCGCCTATGGCGTGGGCGTCATCGTCGCCCCGATCATCGGCCCCACGCTGGGCGGATGGATCACCGACAGCTACAGTTGGCGCTGGATCTTCTATATCAATCTGCCTATTGGCATCCTGGCGCTCTTCATGGTCAACCTCTACGTGGAAGACCCGCCCTATCTGCGCAAGGCTTTCACGGGAGCCATCGATTACCTTGGCTTTGGGCTGATGGCTCTGTGGCTGGGATCGCTGCAACTGGTGCTGGACAAGGGACAGGAGGCCGACTGGTTTGCAACTCCCTGGATTTGCTGGACGGCCGCCATCTCCACACTGGCGCTCATTGCCTTCATCGTCCGCGAGCTGACGGACCACGATCCGATCGTCCAATTGCGCGTCTTCCGCGATCATAACTTCGCCATGGGAACGATGATTACCTGTCTGTACGGCTTTGTTCTCTATGGCACTCTGGCGATGCTGCCATTGTTTCTGCAAACCCTCATGGGCTATTCGGCGCTGCAAAGCGGCCTCTCGGTCAGCCCGCGCGGACTGGGCGCCATGGCTTCGATGATGATGGTGGGAGTGCTGGTGCGCAAAATCGACGCCCGCCTGCTGATGGCTTTCGGCTTTGCCCTGCTCGGCACATCCACTTGGATGCTGTGCGACATCAACCTGCAAATTGGAATGTCTTCGGTCGTGGTGCCCAACATCCTCAACGGCTTCGCCATGGGCTTCATCTTTGTTCCGCTGACCACCGTGACGCTGAGCCGGCTGCACAAGCAAGAGATCGGCAACGCCGCCGGCATCTACAACCTGATGCGCAACGTCGGCGGCAGCATCGGCATCGCCATGGTCACCACGCAACTGGTGCGCGGCAGCCAAAAGCATCAAAACTTTCTCGCCGCCAATCTGACCGCCAACTCACCTATCCTGCAGCGGCTGCTGGGCGGATTGGAGGCGCACTTTCGCATGGGCGGCGCCAGTTCCGCAGCGGCGCACCAACTGGCGCTGGGATCGATCTACCGCAGCGTCAAGCAGCAGGCCTCGCTGCTGGCCTACGCCGACAACTTCGCTCTGCTGGGATTCTTGGGATTTTTCTGCGTTCTCCCCGTATTGCTGCTGCGCCCCATCAAACACGCGCCACCTTCGCCACCTGCATTAGAGTAGGCGCCTGCGCCCAAAAAGAGGCGCGGAACTGGCGAATTGGCAGAAATGTTTGTGTGTTTCCGTACGAATCTTGGTGAAGTTCGATAAAAAATGAATTGTCATCCTGAGCGTAGTTCGGTGCGTTCTTAGCGCCCAACGCAGTCGAAGGACCTGCTTTTTTGTGAATCAACCCACAGCATCGGGACCTTCGACTGGTTTCGCCGAAAATAGGTGGCACGAAGAACAAAAGCAGGTCCCTCGGCTCGCTGGGCTCGCTCCTAATGAACGGGTTTGCTAACCCCACGTTTCAGCGCGGCCCTACGGGGTGCGAGGCAGATTTTGCCATCCATCCCAGGGGTTCCGCTGCGCTTCACCCCTGGCTACTTTCATCCCCTCCCTGCGGGAGGCGGTTGCCGCGTTCATTGCAGCCGAAACTCGTCAACACGAGCCATGTTGCACAGGATGACGGATCTTTTGCTCAGGATGACAGATGCTTTTCAGAGAAGAACTTTGGGGCCGCTAGGCTTCGACGCGGACCAGCAGGCAGGTGATGTTGTCGTGGCCGCCGGCTTTTTTGGCGGCTTCGACCAGGCGAACGCCTTGCTCTTCGAGCGGATCCTCGGGAACCAGCAAGGCCTGGATGGTGGCATCGGAGATCTCGCGGGTCAGGCCGTCGGAACAGAGCAGGAAAAGGTCTCCGGGCTCGGCCTCCAAGGGGAAAACATCCGCTGTAACCTGCACCTGAGTGCCGAGAGCGCGGGTGATGACGTTGCGCAGCGGCGAGCGCAGGGCCTCGGCGCGGGTCATGCGGCCGGCGCGAATCTGTTCTTCCACTAACGAGTGATCCAGAGTGAGTTGCTCGAACTGGTGCTGACGCAGGCGGTAACAGCGGCTGTCGCCTACGTTGAGAACCCAGAGGCGGTTCTCTTCGGTAGCCAGCATGACCAGGGTAGTGCCCATGCCGTTGAGGCGGTAGTTGCGCCGGGAACGGGTATAGATGGCTTGATTGGCCGCAAGAATGGCCTGCTGGGCGCGTTCGGCGTGGGTCTCGGCAGGGATCTCGGCGGGGTTGGCGGCGGCCGCATCGAAGAGGCGCAGCACCTCGTCCACAGCCAGGGAGCTGGCAATTTCGCCTGCCGCGGCGCCACCCATCCCGTCGCAAACCACATAGACCCCGTGTTCGACGGAGTATCCGAATGCATCTTCATTCGAGGGGCGTTTGCGGCCACGATCGGTTACCGCTGCCGCTGTATAGTGAACGACTGCCGTGATCAAGCGATGCTCTCCCAAAGCACAGTTTACACGGCTGAGCAAATCGTAAAGCGATGCGGGAGCGGCAAAATGCTTCCCTCAGCGCCCAAAATGGTTCCCTTCAACATCGGGCAGGGGGGAAACGCCGGGGAGATCGAAGATCTGGATGGCTCCGCCCGTCAGCACGGCGACCCTGCGCCCGCTCGGAGAGAAGGCCACATTGCCCCCGGCATCGAAGACCGGCGCGGCCTGCACGGTGAGCGCGCGCCGGCCGTCGGCGGCATCGAAGACCTCGACCAACTGGCCGCGTACCTCTTCTGTCGAGAAGGGCATACGGGCGCTGAGCGGATGACTGAGCAGGACCGACTCCCGTGCCAGCCGCGAGCCATTTGCGGCGGGAACCAGCAGCGGCCAGATGGCGTTCTCAGGCGCGAAGTTCTCCCAAAGATGGCGGCCGTCGGTGGCGATGGCCGCCAGTTTGTGGCCTCCCAGGGTGTCGCAGAGGGTGGCCAGCAGTTCGCTGCCGGTGAGAAAGTCGAAGGTGGGTCCGCAGGTCGAAATCACCTGGCCCAACGCGGTTCTGCCGCCGGAGAAGTGGTTCAGATAGAGCGACCACTCCAGGCCGCGCCCGCGCTGGCTCTCCAGGTAGCCGTCGCTGTTGATGGGCAAGGGGACGGCGTTGGGCATACGGCTGTAGAGCAGCACCTGGCCGGAATCGCGGCGCAGGATGCGCACCATGAAATCGCGCGTGGCGGGCGCCTCACCCTCGAAACCGTAGTCGCTGGTCTTCGCCGCCCGGGGCGGAGGCTCGGCGGATTTGTCTTCGGCGGCCGGCTCGCGGGAGTTGGCGACCAGAAAATGCTGCGAGGGGTCCATCTGCAGAGAAAGCAGCGGGCCGGGAAAGCGCAGCACGGGCTTCAACTCCAGCGAGGCGTCGCCTTGGCGGATCTCGTTGCCGTCGCGCACCAAAAATTGGCCGTTAGCCAGCGGCCAGAGATAGCGGGCGCGGTCGTGCAGCGTCCACAGCGCCTCGCTGAGGACGGCGCCGGAGGGCAAGGCCAACACCACGGCGCGAATCTGCCTCTCCTCGTTCTCTGTGCTGGAGGCATCGCGGCGCATCAGCCCAGGTACACGAAAGGTAAACAGCAGCCGGTTTTCATCGAGAAAATCCAACGAAACCAGGCTGTTGCGCTGGCCCAGATAATAAGCGCCGGGGGCGGCAAAGCCCAACGGCGCTACCGGAATGGAGAGCGCCGGCGACTGCGAAGCCTTCAGAGAAGCGGCCTCCGCGGGCGGTTGCGCAGGAACGGTCGCGCCGGGAGCGGAAAACGGATTGTCCTGGCCCACCGGAGCCCGCATCTGCGCCGCCGCAGCGAAGTGCATTGCAACCAGCGCCAAAACCAGGGCTCCGCACCGGCGCCCATGGGCCGGCTGATGAAAGCTGTTTGTCATTCCTCTGTATTTTCGCCGATGCGGGCCCGTTCGCGCAGCGATACCGCCGGACGGCCAAGGCAAACGCATCTTAATTCCGCTGTCGTACCAGTTTTGGATTGCGAATCGAAACAAAGGGTAGTTTGGGGAGGGAGCAGGGGCCTTCAGGCCCCTGAATAGGGCGATGGATGGATGGGCTGCTTCGGGGGTCTGAAGACCCCTGCCCCTCCGTAAAAACAAACAAAAGCAATGGTTACAACTGTTTCACTCGAAAGACGACCGTCGATCAAGATGCGTTTGCCCTGCGCCGGACGGCCGGTTATGCGAGAGTAAAAGGAGCCATGCATCCACAGGCAACCCCAACCCGGCGCACCTTAATCCTCGGCTATGCCGCCTGCGCGCTGGCCGGCAGCCTGTGGGGAACGGGCTTTTACTTTGGCCGCCTGGCCATGAACGAGATGAGCGTCGAGCACATGGTGCTCTACCGCTTCTTCTTTGCCTGCCTGGGAATGCTGCCGGTGGTGGCGTTGCATTGGCGGAAGTTGCGCTTCACCGCCGGCGAATGGCGGACGCTGCTGATCTGCGCGGCTCTGGGCATTCCCATCCAGTTTCTTGTTCAGTTTCACGGCTTGGCCCGGACCACGGTCAGCCACGCCTCGCTGATGGTGGGAGGGATGCCGGTGCTGCTGGCCGCCGCCGCCGCGCTCTTTGCCGGCGAACGGCTGGATCGATTCGGATGGGTGGCTCTGTGGGGCTCGACGCTGGGCGCGGCGCTCATCGTACTGGGAGGCAAGCGCGGTCCTGCGGCGCTGGGAGAGCCCTCGCTTTCTGGCGACTTTCTTGTAGTGGCCTCTCTGTTCACCGCGCTGGCATGGATTTTGCTCAGCAAGAAGCTGATGCAGCGCCACAGCCCGCCGGTGGTGACGGCGTTGACCATCCTTTCCGGGTCGGGGATGCTGGCGGTCTGGGTCCTGGGACCATGGTTGCTGGGCAGCTGGCTGCCTCGCGGTTGGAGCGCCCCGGCGCCGCCCCTGGCCCATGTCAGCCTCACCGCCTGGATCGCCCTGGCCATCAGCGGCGTGCTGTGCACGGCGACCACCACCCTGCTTTGGAACTGGGGCATTCACCAGGTTCCCGCCTCGCGCGCCGGGGTCTTTCTCAATATCGAGCCGGCATTGGGCTCCTGGCTGGGAGTGCAGTTGCTGGGCGAACACCTGGGCCCCTTCGCCTGGGCCGGCGGAGCGCTGATTCTGGCTGCGGCCATTGCGCTCACCACCCGCGATCATCAGCCCGAACCAGAGATCATCCTCGAATAGACGCCGCATTTCGCATTGCTGCGGCGCCGGCGGAACGATCTTTCGCAGTCTCAATTGCGGAGATTCGGCGCACGATAGTCACCGCGGAGACGCGGATTTCGGTCATTTGTTTCTTCCCATCGCCGATGACCCCGCCAGATGGGAGGCCCCTATGCCCCTTCTTACCTGGAGTCACACCTGCACCGTCGGTGTCATGGCCATGGACGATCAGCACGGCATCCTCATGGACACATTGAACGAACTGCGTCTGGCGGTGGTGCACGGCTCCAGCCGGGACGAGGTCTTCGAGCTGATGGACCGCCTTCTTGAATTCACCCGCATGCACTTCTGGAGCGAGGAGCAGTTGATGGAGAAGTTCCGCTTCCCCGGTCTGGACGAGCACCGCGCCGAACATCACCGTCTGTTGACCCAGATCCAAAGCTCGGCGCGCAAGATGCAGCACGGGGAGACGGTTCACATGCGCCCGTTGCTGGGATTTCTGCGCGATGGCTATCAGGAGCATATGACCGGCCCGGATCAGGAGTATGGGGCCTGGCTCAACGCGCGCGGCGTCTTTTGAGTCTCCGCCGGCGTTGCCGGCCCACGAGACATAAAACCGGGGCGGCACTTGCCTGCAGCGCTGGCCGGCTGGACCGTGGACCTCCTGGTCCACGATGCTCACTTATCAGAACTGTCCAGAAACCTGCCCCGGATTCTCTGCCGGGAAAAACCTGCCCGCCGGAGCCACTCCGTCCCGAATTCTGCTCAACTTCTCCCCGCCCACACCGATGGATAGACTACCGGACAAAATCCGGAGGAGATCGAAGATGGCACTGCTGACCTGGAGCGACAGCCTTTCCATAAAAGTGAAGGCCATGGACGACCAGCACCACGTTCTGGTGGACGCTTTGAACGAACTGCATTCCGCCCTGATGGCCGGCGATGCCCAGACCGTGACCGGGAAGTTGCTGCAGAATCTGGTGGAATACACCAAGTTCCACTTCGCTTCAGAAGAAGCGCTGCTGAAGGCGGCGGAGTTCCCTGGTCTGGCCCAGCACCACCTGCTCCACCTGGACCTGGTCAAGGAGGTCGAGGTCTTCGTCCGCCGCTACCAGCAGGGCGAAGAGATGATCAACCTTCACCTGATGAACTTTCTGCGCAATTGGCTCTACCATCACATTCTGGAGGAGGACCGGGTCTACGGGGACTGGATCAACCGGCCCGGCGGGCGCTGATCCATCCCGCAAAAGTTGCACTCGCCCCTGTGGCGCAACCGGAACCCTCCAGCTTTTTCCCTCAACTCCCTCCCATTTCGGCCGATGAATACAGTACTGGGGTAATCCCGGCAGGAGAGAAGGATAATGGCGTTAATGAACTGGAGCGACAGGTTTTCCGTGGGTGTGAAGTCGATCGACGCCCAGCACAGAGGACTGGTGGATACCCTGAACGCATTGCACGACGGGATGATGAAGGGGCAGGCGGCGTCGGTGACCGGTCCGCTGCTGATGAAACTGGTGGACTACACCGGCAAGCACTTTGTCGACGAAGAGAAGCTCATGGCGCAGACCAAGTATCCGGCTCTGGCGCAGCACCACACACACCATGTCGAACTGACCAAGCAGGTGGAGGAGTTCGTGGGCCGCTACGATCGCGGCGAGATCACCCTCAATGTTCAGCTTTTGAACTTTCTGCGCGATTGGTTGACCACCCACATTCTGAAAGAAGACAAGGAATACGGTCCCTGGTTGAATAAAAACGGAGTCAGCTAAGCTGCCTAGCCGTTTCTGCGCGGCGGCCCGCGATCGATGCCGCCGCGTTTTCCAGCTTTCGTTTTCTCATACCTTCACGAGCCGGGAGCTTCCGGCGGGAGATGCACAATGGCGCTTGTGACGTGGAACAGCAGCTACTCGGTTGGGGTCAAGGCGATCGACGGCCAGCACAATGTCCTCTTCGGCATCCTCAACGAATTGCATGACGCCATGATGAAGGGTCAGGCATCGACCGTCACGGGTCCCCTGCTCAAGAAGCTGGTGAAGTATACCCAGGAGCACTTCTCGGCGGAAGAAGCGATGCTCTCGACCGCCCGGTATCCGGCGCTGAACGAGCACAAAGCCAAGCACGTCGATCTGATCAAGCAGGTGAAGGAGTATGTCGCCCAACACGACCGCGGCGAAATCACTGTCAACCTCCACCTGATGAACTTTCTCCGCGACTGGCTCAGCACCCACATTCAGAAAGTGGACAAGGAATACGGTCCCTGGATGAACAAGAACGGCGTTTCCTAAGCGCTACCACAGGCCTGGAAGCAACCGGGAGCCGGTCCGGGCCGCATATTCCGGATAGCCGCTAAGGGACTGGTACAGGAAGCGGTCCTCGCGGGCTGTCCGCCAGACCATCAACGCCGCCATCAACCCCGCCACCGCCATCGCCCAGCCCGATCCCAGCATCAGCGCGGTTGCCGCGTTGAGGAAGATCATCCCAAGGTACATGGGATGGCGAACAAGCCGGTAGGGTCCGGTTGTAATCACCCTCTGCCCGCGATCCGACTGCAAGCGAACCGTCGTCTCCGCAAAGGGGTTGGTGGTCAGCGTCCAGTTCACCAATCCCATCGCGGCGAGAAACAGAAGAATGCCGGGCCAGAGCGTCCACTCCGGCAGAGGCATCCAGCCGAAGCGCACCGCATCCATTCCCCCCACGAAAACCTGCACCAGCGTGAGCGGAAGGTAGACCGCAAGAAACACCTTGTCAAAGGATTGGGTGTTGGCCTTCCACTTTCCCCGCGCCTGCATCAAGCCGGGGTTAAAGCGCCGCATGAGCACGCCCGTCAGGGTCATGACCAGCAGATACGCCGTGATGCAGACCCAGCCGCGCAGCCAAGCCAGGTTGCCGGCTCCGCCAAAACAGAGAACGATCCACAGCGCCATTGTCGCCAGCGCCTTGACCGCACTCCGCAGGCGGTCGGCTACGCCCTCCGCGGCCTTGGATTTCTCAAGAGAAACAGTCGATTCCGGCATGGGACTCTCTCCTCTCTTCGACGTGCTGCGGCCTCACCCTTCGACGGAAAGCTGATTGGCGTCGAAGATCGAGGGCGGCTTGGGCTCCGAGGCAAGCTCGTAGACCAACCGCTCCAGCACCAGCCGCTTGTCGGGCGGCGAAGAGCGCAGTTCGAGGTCGGCGCGGGCAACCAGGCGCAGAGCGCGGGTCAGATCCTTGCGGTTCTTGTAGCGGCGGGCCTGGCGGATCAGGTCGTCGACGGCAAAGGGGGGCAAGCGGAATCCCTGCCACAACGCCTGCCAGATGGCGCGCGAGTCGCGCACATTTTTCTCCAGAACCACCAGCATCTGGCGGAAGGTGCGGGCCAGCATATAAAGATGGCCGATGGCCGCGTCTTCGCCGGCATCGGAACTGTTCAACAGACCGTGCAGCAGGGCCAGCGCCCTGGGCTTGTCGCGGAGGCTGATGGCGTCGGTCAGTTCGTAGAGCGAGCGCTGCTTGGCGCCCAGCACCATGGTCTCCACATCGCCCAGCGTGATGCGCCCCCGGCCCAGCGTATAGAGCAGCAGTTTCTCCAGCTCCGAGGCCACCAGCATCATGTCCGCGCCCAGAGCGTCGACCAATTGGCGGGCGGCGTCGGGGTCCATCTCGGTCTCGGCCTGCTGCGCGGTGGCCACCGCCCAGCGAATGGCGTCGTCTTCATTGACCCTGGCCAGTTCGACCATGCCGCAGTGTTCGCCCAGGGTCTCGGTGAGCCGCTCGAAGCGGTTCTTGTCGTCCATCTCCATGCGCCGGGAGTCGCTGGGAATGCGGATGAAGTCGGCGACAAAGACCAGCAGCGCCTGGGGATTGGGCGACTTGAAATAGCGGGCTAGGGCGGCAAACTCTTCCTTCTTGGCCCCGCGGGTGTAGAGCGAGCGCAGATTGCGCACAAAAATCACCTGAAACGGCGCCATCAGCGAGGGAGTCTGCGCGCAGTCCAGCACCTCGAAGATGGAGGTCGCGGCCAGATCCATCTCGGAAAAGCAGAAATCCTTCAACTCGGAGGGTACAAAGGCCTTGAGCACGGCAGCACGGCAGCGCTCGAGCAGAAAGATCTCGTCGCCGGCCAGCACGTAGCCGGCACGCAGCGTTCCCTGACCGGCGGCCGCAGCCTCGATTTCGCCGACAAAGCGTGCGGTAGCGGCAAAGCCCGCACCCCAGCGCGCGCCGCTCATGCGTTCCCCCGCCGCAGCAGTTTCGCGGCAACGCTGTCTTTATACTTGCTCATCATGCCGTTCCAGAATACCGTTCCCGAGGCCAACAGGCCAGCCCCGCAGTGAAACCGCGCTACAGGCCTTCCAGCACATCGCCAACCACTGCGTGCGCAAAAGAGCGAGAAAGCCGCTCGACGGCCGCCGGGTCTTCCTGCAAAAACGTCGGCAGGTCGGTGGTGGACTGGTACTGCTCGCGAAAAACGTAGTTCTTGTTCTCGTAGAGCACCTTGCCGTCGCGGCCGGTCAGCGTTACCGCAGCCACAATGGTAATGAGGAAGCTGGAGGACTGCTGCGTCGAGGCATTGTAGGTCAGTGGCGCAACGTATTCCTTCAGGATGGTCCCGTGCAACGTAACGTCGGAGTCGGGATTCGCCCCCGGTGTAACACGCAGTCGCGTCCGCGTGGCGAACTCGCGAATCACCGCCTGGGTCATCACCGTCTCCGTGCGATAGGTATTGGCGTGGGTGACAAAAACCGGTACGGAGAGGGTCTTCGCATCCGGCGGCAGGTGCGCAGCCGCGCCCAGCGTGTGGTAGCCGCATCCGGAGATCGCCAGCAGCACCGTCGCCACCGCCCAGCAAGCCATCTTTCTCATGACCAGATTCTATCCTCTTACCCAGAGCGTTTGGGGGGTCTGAAGTTAACTGTCCACGATCTGCTGTTCCCTAATCCCTAACCCCTAATCCCTATTTCCTGTCTTCCTCATACCCAGGCCGTCGCCATCCGGCCCAGACCCAGCGGCGAGATCTTCAATCCGTCGGCTCGATCCTTGAAGTAACGCTCATTGAGATCGCTGAAGTCCACCTGTTCGAATCTGCCGAAGCCGGCGCGGCGCAGTTCCTCATCCATTTCTTGCGGTGTGAAGAACAGCCGCAGCGGTTCGCCGGCGGTGGCCACCCGCTCAGCCAGCCGGTCGAAGGCCGTTTGCCCCTTCGAGTCCAGCATGGCGCGGGGAACTGCATAGTCGAAGACCACGCCGGAACCCTCCGGCATCTGCGCAATCGTCTCCAGCGTGGCCCGAAATCCAGCCAGCGTCAGATAGGGCACCACCCCCAGCCAACTGAAGAAGGTGGGCTTCGCCGCGTCCAGCCCGGCCCCCTCCAGCCCGGCGGCCAGGGTCTGGCGCTCGAAGTCCAGGGGCACAAAGCGCATCGTCGCGGGCTCGGCCAGCCCGGCCCGCTGCAGCACCTGGCGCTTCCATTTCTGCGTGGCGGGCAGATCCACTTCGAAGACCCGCAACCCCGGAAAAGGATTGCGCAGCGCGAAGGTGTCCAGTCCAGCGCCCAGCACCACGTATTGCTCGACGCCCGCAGACACGGCCTCGGCCAGGCAATCTTCTGCGAAGCGGCTGCGCACCGCCATCGAGCAGCGGAAGTCGCGCGCCACGGTGTGCATGGCCCGCTCCATGTGGCGCGGATAGTGGTCGCCGATAAGGCGCACAACCATGGGATCGTCCAGCACCGGCGGATGGTCCACCAACTGGTGTGCGGCGCGGCGTACGGCCACGCCCAGGGCGGTCCGGCTGGCTTGTCCTTCCTTCATACCCTTGATTTTATTGGATTCGCCAGGAACACCTGAAACGGACTGGCAACAAAGCAAAATCGGGGTGCCCCGCCCACGCCGCGCATTTGTTTTTTACGGCTTGGGTGGGAGTCGCTGCTCCTGTCAAAAAAGCAAAACCAATCGCCCACCATTTCCAACCCGCTGTACGATAGGAGCCATGAACTGGATCTTCTGGGCGCTTCTCTCCGCTGCTTTTGCCGCCGCCACCGCACTGCTGGCCAAGGTGGGCGTGGCGCATGTGGACTCCAATCTGGCCATGGCCTTGCGCACCACCGTGGTTCTGGTCTTCGCCTGGGGGATGGCCCTGGCGCTGGCCCGGCCAGCGGGTGGTTTGCTGGGCGAGTTGCACGCCCTGGACCGGCGCACGGTGCTTTTTTTGACTCTTTCCGGTCTGGCCACAGGACTGAGCTGGATCTGCTACTTCCGCGCCCTGCAACTGGGCCCGGCCTCGCGCGTGGCCCCGCTGGACAAGCTCAGTGTGCCGCTGGTGATGCTGCTGGCCTGGCTGCTGCTGGGCGAAAAGATCAACGCAACCGCGCTGGCCGGTGGATTGCTCATCACCGCCGGAGCCGTGGTCATCGTGCTGGCGTAACGCTCTGCGGGCATGAATACACCGCTGAGTGTGCAGCGATTCGCGAGCCTTGCGGTCGCTTTTATGTTTGGCCTCTCAACACATTAGAAAGGGATCATGAACAACGACGGCTGCTTCCCTATACTGGAAGAACCGCGGAGCACCTGACCGCCCATCTAGACCCTATGACCGAACCCATCGCCGCCGCGCCCCGTACCGCCGACCCCATCCGCCGCCTTGTGCTGACCGGATTCATGGGCTCGGGCAAAACCACCGTCGGTCCGCTGTTGGCCCGCCACTTGGGCTGGAAGTTCCTGGATGTGGACGACGTGATCGAGGCCGAGGCCGGCACGACCATCGCCAGCCTCTTCGCCCAGTTCGGCGAAGCCGCCTTCCGCGACCGCGAACAGCAGACCATCGCCCGTCTGGCCGCCGACGACGGCCTGATCCTGGCGCTGGGCGGCGGCGCTATCGAGAGCGCCCAGACCCGCACGTTGCTGCTCAACACTCCCGGCACGCTGCTGGTCCACCTGGAAGTCAGATTGGCCACCACCCTGACCCGCTGCCGCGGCACCGAGCACACCCGGCCCATCCTCGCCGACCAGGCCAACCTCCCCCGCCGCTACCACCAGCGCCTGCCCCTCTACCGCTTGGCCCACGCCTCCGTCCATGTGGACTTCCTCAAGCCACGCCAGGTGATGAAGGCGATACTGGACGCGGCGGGGCTGATCTGAGCAAGGACTCCGAGCCGCGCCTTCCTCGGTTGTAATCACGTGTAAAACGTGCTACACGTAATACACGTGAATAGGAGGGAGCCGCCATGCCCGTTCTCGACGATAACCAAAATCTGACGGTGCGATTGAGTGGCCGCGCCATTCAGGCAGCGCGTGTCCTCGCCGCCCGCCGATCCACCTCCGTCAGCCGCCTCATCGCCAGCGAGTTGCTACGACTCGTGGACGAAGACGATGGATACGAAAAGGATATGGAAGCGGCATTCGCCCTGATGAAGCCAGGGTTCAACCTGGGCGGTTCACACAAACTGAATCGGGACGAACTTCATGAGCGTTAAGACCTTTATCGACACAAACTTCCTTCTCTATGCTCACGACAGCCAAGCAGGGGAGAAACAGATCGTCGCTCAATCCATCCTCGAAGACCTCTGGCTCGAACGAAGCGGAGCCCTGAGTATGCAGGTCTTGCAAGAGTTTTATGTCAACGCAGTCCGCAAGCTCGCTGCACCCCTTCCGCGTCCCGCAGCCCGGGCGATCGTCCATCGGTATCGGCGCTGGTGCGTTGCAACGGGTCCAGAGGAGATCGATTTCGCTCTCGAGATCGAGGACCGTGCAGGAATCAGCTTCTGGGATGCTCTGATTGTCGCCGCGGCCCATAAGGCCGGCGCCGAGCGCATCCTCTCGGAAGATCTGGATTCAGGGCAACGCATCGCTGGAATCCTGATCGAGAATCCCTTCGCGGTTTGATCGAAATAGAAAAAATGAGTCTGACTTGGTCATTGACCGCATAGTGTTGAACCACTGAGGGTGCCCCCGGTCTCGATTTTGAGACCGGGGAAAGTACAAACTGAAATACATCTTCATGCGGTCAAAGACCTCACTGCTTTATCGGACTTTTTTAGTCCACATTTGCATTTCCCCCTCCCCTTTGCTACTCTACACAAACAGATGACGAGCGCCTCCCACCGCCGGTCTTGTTGTTGCCTGTCGATGAACATCGACGGGTGCATGAACTAGTCTCCGTTTCCCTCCCAGGAAATTCAAGGAAGACGCACCCGGATGGAACAGCCGGCGCGCATCTTCTGCCCAGGCCTTCCCTCCGGTACCCCCACCGAACGAGGTCTTGCATGGCAGTTCTCGAAAGCACAGTCAGTCCCGTCGAAGGCCCACCCGCCGCCGCGCCCGCCGCGCGTTTGAGCCATCTGCGCCAGTTGGAGGCGGAGAGCATTCACATTCTGCGCGAAGTGGCCTCGGAGTTCGAGCGTCCGGTGATGCTCTACTCCATCGGCAAGGACTCTTCGGTGATGCTGCGGCTGGCGCAAAAGGCCTTTTATCCCGCGCCGATTCCCTTCCCTCTGCTGCATGTGGACACGGGCTTCAAGTTTCACGAGATGATCGCCTTCCGCGATCAGATGGCGCGCTCGGTAGGCGCCGAGTTGCTGGTATGGCGCAACGAAGCGGCCATCGCCGCCGGTACCAATCCCATCGCCCTCGACACCAAGCGCTGCTGCTCGCTGCTCAAGACGCAGGCGCTGCTCGATGCGCTGCGCCATTACAACTTCGACGCAGCCTTCGGCGGCGCGCGCCGCGATGAAGAAAAGTCGCGGGCCAAGGAGCGCATCTACAGCTTCAGAGACAGCGCCGGCCAATGGGACCCCAAGAATCAGCGCCCCGAGTTGTGGAACCTCTACAACGCCCGCGTTCATCCCGGCGAGAGCATTCGCGTCTTCCCCATCTCCAATTGGACGGAGATGGATGTATGGCAGTACATCCACGAAGAGAAGATCCCGGTCGTCGATCTCTACTTCGCCAAGGAGCGGCCCATGTATCTGCGCGGCGAGGCGCTGCTGCCCATCGAGCAGTCGTTTGTCGCCCTGCCCGGCGAGAAGCCAGTGCTAGTCAAATCGCGGCTGCGCTCGCTGGGATGCAGCCCCTGCACCGGGGCTATTCGCTCCGATGCCGAGAGCATTCCCGAGATCATCGCGGAGTTGATCTCCTTCCACACTTCGGAACGCGCCAATCGCGTCATCGACCACGATCAGGAAGGCTCCATGGAACTGAAGAAGCGGGAAGGATATTTTTAAGATGACGACGTTGACCCTGGCAAGATTCTCTATCGAAGATTTTCTTCAGCAGGAGCGCGACAAAGATCTGCTGCGCTTCTCCACAGCGGGCAGCGTAGACGACGGCAAGTCCACGCTGATCGGCCGCCTGCTCTACGACACGCAATCGGTCTATGAAGATCAGGTGCGCTCGATCGAGGGCAAGGGCACCACCGCTCCCGGCCAGATCGACTTCGCGCTGTTGACCGACGGCTTGCGCGCCGAGCGCGAGCAGGGCATTACCATTGATGTTGCCTATCGCTACTTCTCCACCGGCAAGCGAAAGTTCATCATCGCCGATACGCCGGGGCACGAGCAGTACACGCGCAACATGGCTACCGGAGCATCGACCGCCGACGCAACAGTGGTCTTGATCGACGCCAGCAAGGGCGTGCTGGTGCAATCGCGCCGTCATGCGTATATTGCATCGCTCTTGCGCGTGCGCCATGTGCTGGTCGCGGTCAACAAGATGGATTTGATCGGCTACGACGAACAGACGTTCCACGCCATTGTGAGCGACTTCACTGCGCTGCTCGATCAGATTGCCGCGGACACCGGCAATCCCGTCACCGCGCACTTCATTCCGGTCAGCGCACTGGCTGGCGACAACGTGGTGCATGGTTCGCCGCAAACACCGTGGTACACCGGGCCCTCGCTGCTCGACCTGCTGGAGTCTCTGCCGGCGTCGGAATCCGCGACTGGAGCGGCTTTCCGCTTTCCCGTGCAGCGCGTGCTCAGGCCCGACCACACCTTCCGCGGCTTCGCCGGGCAGATCGCTTCGGGAACCATTCGCCCCGGCGATTCGATGAGTGTGCTGCCCTCGGGCCACAGCGCCCGCGTGGCGCGCATCGTCACCTTCGATGGCGACCTCGATGAAGCACAGGCGCCGTTGTCGGTCACGCTGGTCTTGGATCGTGAAGTCGACATCAGCCGCGGCGATTTGATTGTTGCCGATGAAGCGCGCGCCATCGTCTCCCGGGAGATCGAAGCCGCGCTGGTGTGGATGGATCAAAAGCCTCTCGATCCGCAGCGGCGTTATCTGCTCAAGCACACCAGCCACACTGTTCCCGCCTTTATCGCATCGATTGCCCATCGCACCGACATCGCCACGCTGGCGCACCTGCCCGCAACGACATTGGAGATGAACGGCATCGGCGTGGTGCGCATCAACCTGCTCCGTCCCATCGCTGTGGATGCTTATGGCGACAACCGCTCCACGGGCGCATTTGTTCTGGTCGACCCAACATCCAATGCAACCGTGGCGGCGGGCATGATTCGCGCAGCCGTAGCGGATGCAACGGATGGAGAAGATGAGGTCGCAATCGTAACCGGACCGATCACGGCCATCGAGCGCGCCGCTCGCTGGGGCCATCAGGGCGGCGTACTCGAGTTGAATGGACCGGCCGAAGCCATCGACGCCATCGAGCGCTCGCTTTTCTCCATGGGCGTCGTCACCCAACGCATCGATGCCGCGCACGCACTCTTCCAGCAGCATCCCGATCTGCTTGCCGCATTCACGCGTTTGCAGATCGAGGCTGGTCTGCTGGCGCTGGTGATTCACACACAAGTGAACGAACAGCTCACGTTGCGCGTAGGCGGGCAGGAAGAGGTTCTCGATGTCGCGGACCGCATCGCCGCCGTGTCCGCGGCCCATCGCCTGCTTCACGCAACGGAGATTCTTTATGACACGGAAAGGGCTGGCCTTTGATGAGCGTTGCAGAGCTTCAACAAGGAGTGAAGAGCAAACTGGATGCGGTGCGCACCACTCTCGCCAGTATCCTCGCTGGCCGCGGCGATGTGTGCTTGACATGCAGCTTTCAGGCCGAGGATGTTCTGCTGGCCAAGCTGGCAACAGAGATCGAAGCGAACATTCCCGTGCTCTTTCTCGATACCGGCTACCACTTCCGCGAGACCTACGAATACCGAGACCGGATTGCCCGCGATTGGCAATTGAACCTCATCAATCTGCTTCCGGCCAAGACCGTGGCCGAACAAGAAGCGGAGTTCGGATTGCTCTATGAATCCGCTCCCGACCAATGCTGCAAGCTGCGCAAGGTCGAACCGCTCTTCAAGGCGGTTGCGGAGTACGGCGTGTGGATCACCGGCATGAGGCGCGAGCAGGCCAAGAGCCGCACGGCGCTGGAAGAATCGGCGCCTTTCACGCTGCCCGGCGGCAAGCAGATCCTGAAGCTGGCGCCGCTGGCCGCGTGGACCACGCGCGATGTGTGGTACGCCTGCGAAGAACTCTCTATTCCGTTGCTGCCGCTCTATGCGCGCGGCTACTCCTCGATCGGCTGTGAGCCATGTACCACACTTCCTCTTGACCCCAACGATCCCCGCTCCGGGCGCTGGTCCGGACGCAAAGTGGAATGCGGCATTCACATTCAGGCAGCGCCGGCGCAGTGATTTCCCCGGCGAGAACTTGAGGGATGAGATGGAATACTTCATAGGATTCGCGATCGCGTTGTTCATTGCTCTCACCGGAGTGGGCGCGGGCACTATCACCGTGCCGGTACTGATTCTCTTTCTCGGAGTACCGGCCTCAGCCGCCGTCGGCATCGGATTGATGTTCGCCACCGCTGTCAAATTCATCCTGGTACCGGCGCAGATCGCCCGCCGCAACGTGCGGTGGCGGACGCTGGGATACATGCTGCTGGGCGGGGTTCCTGGCGCCGTCATTGGTTCGCTGTTTCTCAAACAGTTGGTCAACACCGGATCGCAGAACCTGGTCAATGCGCTGCTGGGCGTCATTCTCATTGCAACAGCCAGTTCGCAGCTCCTCTTTTCTTTTCGCCCCAAGAAGCAGATTCATCCGCAGCAGGACCGCAGCCGCATTCTCTCTTACCTGATGCTGCCGGTGGGCGCGGAGGTGGGCTTCTCCTCGGCGGGAGCCGGCGCCTTGGGCAGTGCGGCGCTGCTCTCCTTCACGCCCTTGGCGCCCGCGCAAGTGGTGGGCACCGACATCGCATTCGGCTTCGTTATTTCTTTGATTGGCAGCGGCGCGCACTGGTTCTCGCACGCCTCCAACCCCGGACTGCTGCTGCACCTGATTGAAGGCGGTGTGGCCGGAGCGATTGCCGGAACCCTGCTCAGCACCCGCGTCCCGCGCAAGCAGTTGCGCTTTGCATTGTGGGTCTGGCTGCTGGTTCTGGGCGCTCAGTTCCTCTTCAACAGCTATCGGGTGTGGGCCGCGCCGCACAAGGAGACGATCAGCCTGGTCCGCACGGGACAGTGAACAGGGGCCAGGGAACAGGGGTCAGGGATCGGACGCTGTGAGTAAGAAATGCGTCAACACTGATCACTGTCCACTGACCACTGAAACCTAATCTCCATTACACGCGCGCAGCGATCTGCTGCTTTTGCCCCCAGCGCGCCAGCCGCGGCACCGCGATCAGAGTAACGGCAAAGAGGAAGATCGAAGCTGCAATGAACTCCAAGCGTCCCAGGCGCAGGTCTTCGAAGAGCAATTTGGCGGCGGCAAAGAACAGCGCGATATAGGCGATGCGCGTCATCTCCAAACGCTTCCACAGCGATCCGCCCAGCGCCAGCGCCAGCGCGATGAGGCAGACGGTAAGAGTGCGCAGAAAGGCCACGTGATAAAGGTCGGGAGTCACCAGCAACGAGGCCATCCCCACGCATCCCCGCGCCAGTAGCGCCGCAATTGAGCAGACTGTGATCCATGCCGGAATGAAATGAAGGATCTGTTCTTGCCAGGCCTCGCCCACCCGCTCCTTGCCGGCGGCATAAAAGAGCAGCGCGCAAGCTGAGACGAGAAGGACAATCCACGGCGTATGGCGAGGCATCTCACCGGCCAGGGCTTGCAGCGTATAGTCCATCAGCCCGCAGGTTGCAGCGGCCGCCGCCAGATAGATCACGCCGTAAAACTCGAAGCTCCTGGATTCGATGCGCACGCCGAGGACGATACAGGCCAACGCGGCGATGCTGAGAATGAGTGCGGTCCCGTTGGGCGGCAAGCGCCAAAACAAGCCCGTCAAAAACAGTCCCATGGCCCACATCCCGAGCACATGGAAGTTACGCGCTTGGCCTCCACGTTTCAAAAGCAAGAAGGCGCCGGCATAGCATCCCGCGGCCAGCACAAAGATCGCTATGCTGACGATGGCCGCACCTATCCCTGGCACAAAGAAGAGCAGACTGCACGCCGCCAGCAGAAAGGCAATCATGACTTGCAGCACATCGAAGGCGGCCAGCTTTTTGCGCAGCAGTTCGCTGCGCCAGGCGGTGCTGGCCACATGCACTAGGAAGAGCAGCAGAGCGGGAAGCAACAGAGCGGCGGTGCTCATCTCCGGGTAGTCGGTGCGGGTGCTGCTGGGACTGTGATAGAGAAAGAGCAGAATCCAGATCGCCAGGTCGGCGGTCACCGCGACCATTACCCGCAGGGATGCGGCGCGCTTGTACCAGACCTCGCAGACCGCCAGCATGAGCAGCAGCAGGACGATAAAGGCGCTCATCGAGTGGGCGCCGATGGACAGCGCCAGAGCTGTCGCGGCGGCTGCCGCATAGGCCACCGTGAAGATCGGGGAATTCTTCTGTTTGCGCGTCAGCACCGTCGCCACGCCTACAAAGAGAGCCAGAACCCCCGCGGCCAGCGCCGGCGAGAGCACGTTGAAGCGTAACGTAAGTTCCCACAGCATGGGCGCCAGAATCAGCGCCGAGGTCGCAGCGTAGAGGCCGCCGGCAAACCGCCGTGCTGCGTCCACCCGCGATGCGCCTACCAGCCAGGCAATGGCATAGACGATAGCCACCGCGGCAACGACCAGCCTGGGCATCGACTCGGATGCGGCCAGAGCGCGCAGCACATAGGCGCCGGCAATGCCCAGCATGGCCCTGCCGAGGACTGCAAAGACGGCCGTCAAGCGCTCGTGCGGCTGCTCTGGAGAAAGATCGGGCGGCGATGCAAGCGCTTCGGCTTCAACCCGCGCGTCCGCTCGCCGCGATTCGCCTTCCAGCGCCTGGACTCGCTCTTCCAATGCGCCCACACGGGCGATCAAACTAGCCAGATCGTTGACCTCTTCAGTCATCTTCCTCACCTGGGAGCCAGCCGGGCTCAAGATCCTCTGCGCAGGACGGCTGCCGGGCAGGATTCCCATGCGCGGGATAAGCGTACGCGCCCGCGTCTCTTTTCTGTATGTGAGCTGGCTCACATTTCATTCGAGCCTCCCAGCAGAGATTCCACGCTAACGCCGCTCCATCCATTCACAGTGCTGCGAACGGGCGAGTTCGGACCTTTCGACCTTGTTATTCACTGGGAAAAGAGCGACAATCGGGGTGATTTCTTTGCAATAATTTACGCGAGAGGAAGATAGAGCTATGCTGCGTTCTTTTCTCAACCCCTGTTTTTCGTCAGTTGTCCGTCCAGAGAGCCCGTCGCACCCGTCCTTTGCCAGGGCACAGCGCTGGGCAGGATTTCTCCTGCTCGCCGCCACGGTCTTCGCTGGCGGTGCGCGGGCCCAGCAGCCCGCCGATCGGGTTCTCGGCGAGGTCGACTCCACGCGGTTCCAGGTTTTAACCAATCACCACCCGCTTTGGGCCAACGCCGCCAACGACCTGGGCGCGGCTCCCGCGGATCGGCAGATGACGCCCATGACGCTGGTGCTGGCGCGGCCGGCTGCGCGGGAAGCCGCCTTTCAGGCATTGCTGGCCGAGCAGCAGAATCTTGCTTCCCCTCAATTTCATCACTGGCTCACGCCTGCAGAGGTGGGTGAGCGCTTCGGGCTTTCGGATCACGATCTGGCCGCCCTCACGGGATGGTTGCAGGCCAGTGGTTTACAGGTGAACCGAGTTTCGAACAGCCGTGTTTTCATCACCTTCAGCGGCGCTGCGGCAGATGTTGGACGCGCCTTTCAAACCCAGGTCCATCGCTACATGGTGAATGGTGAGGAGCGGCTCTCGGTCTCCTCCGACCCACGGATTCCGCAGGCTCTGGCTCCGGCGATCAAAGCCATTCACGGGCTCTATACCATCGACGAACGTCCGCATTCCATCGCTACTGTGCAATCGGCAGCGCCGCTGGCGACCTCTTCCAATGGCAGCCACTTCATGGCCCCCGCTGATTTTGCCACCATCTATAGCCTGCCGTCGAGTTGGACCGGGGCCGGCCAGACTATCGGCATCGCCGGCCGGTCGCGCACCAACTTTGCCGACTTCAGCATCTTCAGAAGCCGGACCAACGCCACCTTCCCCAACCCGACCGAGGTGGTTCCCACGGCTTATGGCGGCGTCGATCCGGGCCCGGCTCTCACCGCCCCGCCCACCAACAGTACATCTGCCGACGACCAGAGCGAGGCGACACTGGACGTACTGCGCGCCGGCAGCACGGCTCCGGGCGCGCAACTGCTGCTGGTGGTGGCCACCAAAGCCAGCGGCGGCATTGAAGCCGATGGCCAATACCTTGTCGACACCACGCCGGTTCCCGCGCAGGTGATGAGCATCAGCTTTGGCAGTTGCGAGTCGTCGGCAGGTTTGAGCGGCGTCACCTATTGGGACAGCCTCTTCCAGCAGGGCGCCGCCGAGGGTATCTCCTCCTTCGTCTCCTCCGGCGACTCCGGCGCCTCCGGCTGCGATACCCAATTCACTACCCCACCCGCCAGCCCTTCGCCCATCAGCCCCAATTACATCTGCTCCTCCAGCTACGTCACCTGCGTGGACGGTACCGAGTTCAACGACACCGCCAACCCTTCGCTCTACTGGAGTTCCAGCAGTAATGCCTCGACCCTGGAGTCGGCCTACAGTTATATCCCCGAAGGCGGATGGAACGAGCCGATGACTTCCCCCACACCGCCCGCGACGCCCGCGGTGCAGATCGCCGCTTCCGGCGGGGGTGTGAGTGCTTTTATCGCCACCCCCTCCTGGCAGTCGGGAACCGGCGTGCCCAGCGCACGAGCCGGGCGCTACACGCCGGATGTCTCCTTTTCCGCTTCCAACCACGATGGCTACTATGGCTGCTTCGCCGCCGGCGGCGGTAGCTGCGTGACTGGATCCAATGGAACTTACATGTTCGTCGGCTTTTCCGGTACCTCGGCCGCCGCTCCCGCCATGGCGGGCGTGGCCGCGCTTCTAGACCAGAAGCGCGGCGCGGCGCAAGGCAATCTGAATCCCGGCATTTATACGACCGCGGTAGATGCTCCCACGGCCTTCAACGACGTTACGGTCGCCAGCAGCGGCGTCTCCAGTTGCAACGTCAATACGCCCTCCATGTGCAATAACAGCGCCGCCGGAACCACCGGATTGACCGGAGGTCAGGCCGGCTATCTGGTCACTGCGGGCTATGACGAGGTAACCGGCCTCGGCTCGCTCAATATCGGGAGCTTTCTGAACAGTTACACGGTAAGCACCATTTCAGCGGGCAGCTTTACCGTAGCCGGCGCTTCCCTCACCGTGGCGCGCGGCGCGACCACGGGGAACACTTCGGCGATTACCGTAACCCCCGCGGGCGGCTTCACCGGCAGCGTCACCCTGACTGCGACCCTCGCCACCGGGCCCTCCGGCTATAACACCACCTATCAGCCCGCTTTCACCTTCGGTTCGACCAGCCCCTGCACCATCACGAACGCCAGCGGTTGTACGGCCACACTGACCGTCGCGACCACCGCAGCCACTACCGGCGCATTGAGCTATCCCCAGCCGCGCGGCCTGCCCTGGTACGCGGGCGGAGGCACGGCGCTGGCCTGCATTTTGCTCTGCGGGATTTCCAAACGGCGGCGCAGCCTGCGCAATCTGCTGGGGATGGCAATTCTGCTTGCTGCGCTGGCCGGCGCATTCAGCGCCTGCGGCGGCGGCTCGGGCAATAGCGGCGGTGGTGGTGGCGGCGGGGGTGGCATTGCCGGAACCACCGCCGGAACCTACACCGCTACCGTCACCGCAACCTCCGGCGTTACCAGCGCACAAACCACCGTCACCATCAACGTTCAGTAACCGGCAGCATCCATCCAAAATGGGGGCCTTCTACGATCGGCGAGGCCCCTTTTTCGTTCCTGGCGTTCTTTCGTGCACGAATTTCTTGAAGTTTCTAGGCCGGACCAGGCCATTGCTTATGGACCGGGAAAAGATACGAGCGTGGACCGGGAGGTCCACACTACAGCCGCCCAGGAGGCCAGCGCTACAGTCTCTGGGCTTGGCGCTCCAGTTGTATCGAGCATGGGTGGGCGAACGCCAGTGGGCGACTGCTATAGTTTTAGTTTCAAGTCGCGGGTGAAAGATCGATACCGGCAACGGTAAAACGAGAGAGATAATCTTTCTTGCCATTTACCTTCCGGCATTCGAGAAAAACACCGCAAATTGGGAATTTATCGGGCAGTTGGCGGGCTGGCGGGCGGGTGGTTTTTGAGCACCGATGCGTGGTCCGCCAGCGGCAAGATCCGGGGAACCATGCACGTCAGAAAAGCAGTCATTACAGCGGCTGGCGCAGGCCAACGCAACCTGCCCATGCAGACCCTCTTCGATCAGCAGGGCACGGAGCGCTCGGTGCTCAGCCTGGTGGTGCGAGAAGCGGTGGGCGCGGGCGTCGACGACATCTGCATCGTCGTCTACCCCGGCGACGAAGAGCCCTATGCCAACTTGCTCACCGATGACGCCGCGCGCCTTACCTTTGTCCGCCAAACCGAGCCGCGGGGCTACGCCCACGCCGTCGGATGCGCCCGCGAGTTTGTTGGCGATGAGCCTTTTCTGCACTTTGTCGGCGACCATATCTATGTCGGTCCGGAGTCCGGGGTCTGCGCACGGCGTCTGCTCGATGTGGCCACAACTGAAGATTGCGCCGTCTCGGCGGTGCAGGTTTCGCGCGAGAGCCTGCTGCCCTTTTATGGCGTCGTCGGCGGCCAGCAGGTCCACGGCAAGCCGGGACTCTATCGCATCGACACGGTGCTGGAAAAGCCCACCCCCACCCAGGCCGAAGAGCGTTTGATCGTTCCCGGACTGCGCAGTGGGCAATATCTCTGCTTTCACGGCATGCATGTGCTGACGCCGGCCATCTTCGAAATTCTCTCCACGCTGCTCTCCGCCGCTCCCAGTGGGCGCGTGAGCCTTTCTTCCGCGCTTTCCGTGCTGGCCCAGCGCGAACAGTACCTGGCCATGATTCAGAAGAGCCGCCGTTACGACGTCGGGGTGAAGTACGGCCTGTTTAGCGCCCAGTTGGCCCTGGCGCTCGACGGGCAGGATCGCGAAGAGGTGCTGACCGAGCTGGTCAACCTGCTGGCGGTGCGCAAGATGCTCGCGGACGAGGGAGAGACAGCGTGAGCCAGCTTTGGTCCATCGTCACGGCCGGCGATCTGGAGCTCCGCAACCGCTCTCTGGACGCATTCTGCCGCCAGGCTACGCTCGAACAGTTGCTCGCCGAGGCAGCCGACCTGGAGCGCCGCCGCCATGGCTGCACCAACCTCTACGAGCGTGTGCGCTCGCTCTTCTTCTTGTACGCCATGCACCGCTTTCATTTGCCGGGCAAGCTGGCCGCGAACGGCCGCGGGCAGATCCCTTTCAGCGGCAACGACAAGTTGCTCCGCCGCCGCTACGAAGAAGCCATCGGCGTCTTTCTTGCCGCCCAAACAAGCACGGGGCCGAGCGACGGCCTATGCAGCGCGCTGGCCGCGGCCTATCGCGGACTCGGCTTCCAGACGCTGGCCGACCAGGTGCGGCGCAGTGTGCGCAGCATTCGCGGCAATCAGTGGATGTTCCGGACCGGCCATCCTGCCGACTACGCTCTGCGCATCCGCCCCGAGTTGCTCAGCCGGGAGAGCGGCGCATCCTTCCCGCTGCTGCACGAGACCACCCCGGTGCGCATGGACCTCAGCCACAGCGGCTGGAGCGACATCTTCTTTCTCGGTATGGACTTGCCGGAGATGGCGCGGGTCCTCAATATTTCCATCGATCTGGCCGTGCGCGATCAGGCCGCGCTGGGCGCACAAACAGCTCAGCCCAAGCCGCCCATCGAAGCCTATCTGCGCGTGATCGACCGCCCCATTTTGCGTCTGGTGAGCATCGATCTCGACGCCAGCGCGGAGATCGAAGACCTGCAAGAGCTCTTCGACTTTGGCCGCGATTACCTGGGCCTGCTCAAGGCCGCGGTGATCGCCTCGGGGCTGGTGCCGCCCGGTTTGGAAAGCTCCGGCCAGCCGCTCTCGCGGCTGCTCCGCCAACTGCTGGGGCAGGAGGGACTGGGCCTGGAGATTGTCAGCCACGTCAACGACATTCCCAAGGGCTCGCGGCTGGCCGTCTCCACCAACCTGCTGGCCTCTCTGATTTCGGTCTGCATGAGGGCCACGCGTCAGTCGGCCTCGCTGACTGGAGAGCTGAGCGAAGCGGAACGCCGTTTGGTAGCCGCGCGCGCCATTCTGGGCGAGTGGCTGGGCGGCTCGGGCGGCGGCTGGCAAGACTCCGGCGGCGTCTGGCCGGGGATCAAGCTCATTGAGGGCGTCATCGCCGCCGAGGGAGACGCGGAATTCGGCATCAGCCGCGGGCGTCTCCTGCCCAACCACCGCATTCTTCCCCAGTCGGAGGTCAGCGCCGAGACCCGCCAGCATTTGCAAGAGAGTCTGGTGCTGGTGCACGGCGGCATGGCGCAGGACGTGGGGCCGATTCTGGAGATGGTCACCGAACGCTACCTGCTGCGCTCCGAAGCCGAGTGGGAAGGCCGCCGGCAAGCCGGCGTTTTGCTCGACGAGATTGTCGCCGGTCTGCGCGCCAGCAACGTACGCGGCCTGGGCGGCGCTACCCAGCGCAACTTCGACGGACCCATCCAGACCATCATTCCCTGGGCCAGTAATCTGTACACAGAAACGCTGATCGAAGAGGTTCGCCGAGCATTCGGCACGGATTTCTGGGGATTCTGGATGCTGGGCGGCATGTCGGGCGGGGGCATGGGCTTCATCTTCGACCCCGCGCGCAAGCCCGAGGCGCAGCAGCGTCTGAGCGCTTTGATGCGCCAGGTCAGCCAACGCCTGGCCGGCGGCGTTCCCTTCGCCATGCAGCCCGTGGTCTACGATTTCTCCATCAACGAACGGGGAACCTATGCGGAGTTGCTCACCGCTGACGCCGCCCTGCTGCCCGACGGCTACTACAACCTCATTCTTCCCTCTCTGTTGCGCAAGGATCAGCGTTCGCTCTCGGTCGGCGAGCGCTCTGATCTGGAGCGCTTCAGCCTCTCTTGCCACCATGCGCCGGGAGCGCAAAAGCGTGCCCAGCGCTTTCTCGACCGTTTGCTCCCCCAAGCTACTGGCGGCAGCGGTCAGGACGAGACCCTGCAAGCTCTGCTGGCGCGCCACGGCTTCGACCCGGTGCAGCATGAGCGCATTCAGGCGGAGATGCGCGCCGGGCGCATTGGACTGGCGCAGAACCGCCTGCCCGTCTCCAGCCGTATCGAGGACGTTCCCGCCGAGAAGCTGCTCGACGCCCGAGCGGGTGTCGAGGCGCGCTACCGCCGCATCGGCGAAGAGGCGCTGGCTGCGGGCTCCGTCGCCGTGGTCACACTGGCCGGAGGCGCGGGCAGCCGCTGGACCCGTGGCGCGGGCGTGGTCAAGGCCCTCAGCCCCTTCTGCCGCCTGGCGGGCAAGCATCGAACCTTCCAGGAGGTACACCTGGCCAAGAGCCGCCGCATCGCCCGCCTCTACGGCGCTGCCGTGCCCCACGTCATCACCACCAGCTATCTGACTCACGATCCCACCGCCCAGGCGCTGGCCCACAACGGCAATTACGGTTACGACGGGCCGCTCTATCTCAGCCCCGGCCGCGCCGTGGGACTGCGCCTGATTCCCATGGAGCGCGACCTGCGCTTTGCCTGGGAGCAGACGCCGCAGCAGATGCTCGACGCCCAGGCGCAGAAGATGCGCGACAGCTCGCGGGCGGCTCTGCTGGCCTGGGCGCAGCAGTGCGGCGAGGGCAGCAACTACACCGACAACCTTCCCTTGCAGTGCATGCACCCGGTCGGCCACTGGTACGAAATTCCCAACTTGCTGCGCAACGGCGTACTGCTCCAGATGCTGCAAGAGCAGCCCAATCTGCGCCATCTGATGGTCCACAATGTGGACACGGTGGGCGCGGATCTGGACCCCGGCTTTCTCGGCTGGCACATTGCCCGCCAGGCGGGAATGACGGTCGAGGTCGTCACCCGGCGCATCGAGGACCACGGCGGCGGCCTCGCCTACCTCGACGGCCATCTGCGCCTGGTCGAAGGCATGGCTATGCCCGACGAAGAGACCGAATTCCGCCTCTCCTATTACAACTCGAACACCTTTTGGATCGACATCGACGCCTTGTTGCGCGTCTTCGGCCTTGACCGCGCCACACTGGACCAACCCGCGAAGGTCTCCGCCGCGGTGCGCGCCGTGGCCGCCCGCATGCCCACCTACATCACCCTCAAAGACGTGAAACGCCGCTGGGGCAAAGGCCAGGAAGACGTCTTCCCCCTGGCTCAGTTCGAAAAGTTGTGGGTGGACATGACGGCGCTGCCGGAGATGGCCTGCGCCTATGTCGTGGCGCCCCGCATGAGAGGCCAGCAACTCAAGGAACCGGCGCAATTGGACGGCTGGCTGCGCGACGGATCGGCGGCGTATGTGGCCGCTCTGTGCGATTTCGGCGAGAATTCCCAGCGCGGGTGACCGCTGTCACAGTAGGCTGGATGCACCCGCCCTACACTCCTCAAGTGGCTATCGATATATCTTTATCGAATGATCTCCCGCTTCGGCGTCCCGGCCCGGCGTCAATCCCGCAGGCCACTCTGCGCCGTCTGCCCCAATATCATCATTACCTGGGCGAGCTCGAAGCCAAGGGGACGAAGCGCGTCTCTTGCACCACGATCGGCCGGGATCTGAACTGCGTGGCCGTGCAAGTCCGCAAGGATCTGCAATACACCGGCATCACCGGCAAACCCAAGACGGGCTACTCGGTGCCGGAACTCATCCGCGCCATTGAGACCTTTCTCGGCTGGAACAAGGTCAATGAGGCATTTTTAGTGGGTGCGGGAAACCTGGGCACGGCAATTCTCGGGCATGAGCGCTTCTCGAAGTACGGCTTGCGCATCGTGGCCGCCTTCGATACCGACCCCGCCAAGATCGGTCAGCGAATCCACGACAAAGAGGTTCTACCCCTCGATCGATTGGGCGAACTGGCTCAGCAGAGCAGCATTCGCCTGGGCATTCTCACCGCTCCCGCCGACGTGGCGCAGAACGTGGCCGACGCCATGGTGAAGGCCGGCATTCTGGCCATCTGGAATTTCGCTCCCATGCGGCTGAAGGTTCCAAGCGAGGTTTTCGTGCACAACGAAGATCTCTACGCCTCGCTCGCCTCCCTTTCGTGCAAGCTGGCTACACGCTTCCGGGTTCCGCTCGAAGAAGAATGAGCAGCGCCTACCCGGTTGTCGCCCACAGCCCCTGCAAGCTGAGGCACAATAACGGCTATCTGGTGAGTGCTTTTAAGGGAGAGTCGTGCGGATGCTTAGGGATTCGGCGACTTTGCCGAGTTTCCCATCAAGGGTCCATATTTGGGCGCCCGGAGTTGCCAGACAGGAGGCAATCAAATGTGCGCCCGTCAAGCCGATCCCCTTCGAGGCAAATCCCCGCGCCTCGATCATCTGTCGAACATCCTCCAGCCGCACTGGGCGGATGGAAATCAGTTGGTCGAGATAGGCCAGTGTCTTGCGGCGTTCCGGCAACGTACCAAGCGCCAACTCCGCAATCAAGAATGGGTGAATGCAGAGTTGGGCATTGGCAATCAAAGTCTCCAACTCTGCCTTGTAAGCGCCCGTACGAAACATGGCGATCCAGATTGAAGTGTCAGCGAGAATCACTGTTCGCCTACTCGCAATCTCCGCACCTCTTCCATGTTGGGGGCGGTCCCAGCCAGCGCGAGAAGCCTGCGCCCGGCTTCTCGCGCAATTAACGACTTTAACGCGGCGCGCATCAACGCCGCTCTTTCCGTCAAGCCGCCATACTCTTCCGCTGTTCGTAACAGATCGTCGTCGAGCGATACGGTTGCTCTCATATACCCTCCATGCACCCAATTTGGCACCGATAGGTGCATTAAAGCGGTGCATATTGGCAGGATTGCCGCGCTCCCGAAATACTGTTGCTCCCTTCGCTACGGCGCAAGATAGAGAAAGTCCACGCCCAAGCTGTTGATCCATGCTCGGCACACAAGAAGCGAGGGTGGACCGGGAGGTCCACGCTACCGACGGCCGGGAGGCCAGCGATCCATTTTCATTTCCCGTGGGTCGGCGGATGCCGGCGGGCGACCAGGTTTCGGACCGCATGAACTTGTATTTCAGTTCGTACCATCCCCGGCCTCAAAATCGAGACCGGGGGCACCCATTTCAATCGAATTCCGTATCTTAATCACACAGTCACGGTATCAGGGAGCGAGCGAAGTACGTTGAAAGGCGTACGTTTGGATCTCCCAATCCATAACCTGCAATGAATTCGACAGCGTTATTGGACCGCCGCGGTTTCAACGACCTTTACGTTGACCTGCGCATCGACCTTGGGCGCTTTGGCTTTTGCCGCGGGTGTAGCGGCGGCCTCGGTGCGCTCCGACAGCTCGATGAACGGCCGGCCGTAGTAGCTGTCGAGCAGGATGGCGCGGAACTCGGCAATCAGCGGATAGCGCGGGTTGGCGCCGGTGCACTGATCGTCGAAGGCGTCCACGGCTACCTGATCGAGTTTGGCGAGAAAATCGGCTTCGTTGACGCCGGCCTCGCGGATGGTCGCCGGAATCTCCAGTTCCCTCTTCAGGCCTTCGACCCAGGCGATGAGATTGGCCACTTTCTCGTCCTTGTTCGCGCCGCCCAGGCCGAGATAGTCGGCGACTTCGGCGTAGCGGCACTTGGCCTTGGGCCGGTCGTACTGCGAGAAGGCCGTCTGCTTGGTGGGATTGTCGTTGGCGTTGTAACGGATCACGTTGGAGATCAGCAACGCGTTGGCCAGCCCGTGGGGCAGGTGGAAGGCCGCGCCCAGTTTGTGCGCCATCGAGTGGCAGGCTCCCAGAAAAGCGTTGGCGAAGGCGATACCGGCGATGGTCGCCGCATAGTGCACCTTCTCCCGCGCCTTGGAATCCTTGGCGCCGTTCTTGTAGGCCGAGGGCAGATACTCCTTGAGCATCTTCAGCGCCTGCAGGGCCTGCCCGTCGCTGAACTCGTTGGCCATGATCGAGACATAGGCTTCCAGCCCATGCACCACCGCATCCACGCCGCCAAAAGCGGTCAGCGGTTTGGGCAGATTCATCACCAGGTTGGGATCGATGATGGCCACATTGGGGGTCAGCTCGTAGTCGGCAATGGGATACTTCTTGCCGGTCGCGTCGTCCGTCACCACGGCGAAGGGGGTCACCTCAGAGCCGGTTCCCGAGGTCGTCGGAATGGCCACCAGCTTGGCCTTGATGCCCATCTTGGGGAATTTGTAGATACGCTTGCGAATGTCCATGAAGCGCAGGGCCAAATCCTCGAAGTCCACCTCGGGATGTTCGTACATTACCCAGGCGATCTTGGCCGCATCCATCGGCGAGCCGCCGCCCAGGGCCACGATCAGGTCCGGCTGGAAGCCGTTGGCTACTTCGACGCATTTACGCACCGTGCTGAGGTTCGGGTCAGCCTGCACCTGGGAGAAGATGTCCACTTCCATGCCCTGCTTTTTCAGCACTGCGATCAGATCGTCGGCGTAGCCGCCGCGAAAGAGGTAATCGTCCGTCACGATCAATGCGCGCTTTTTGCCGGCGAACTCCTTCATTGCCTCGGCGATGCAGCCGCGGCGAAAGTAGATCGAGCCGGGCAGTTTGTGCCACAGCATGTTCTCGGCGCGCTTGGCCACGATCTTCTTGTTGAGCAAGTGCTTCGGACCCACGTTTTCCGACACGGAATTCCCTCCCCAGCTTCCACAGCCCAGCGTGAGACTCGGCGACAGGCTGAAGTTGTACAGGTCGCCGATGCCGCCTTGCGACGAAGGCGTGTTGATGAGAATGCGCCCGGTCTTCATGTGTTCGCCAAAGTACTCGACGCGCTCCTTCTGCTGATCCTGATCGGTGTACAGCACCGAGGTGTGGCCGATGCCGCCCAGCGCCACCAGCTTCGAGGCCACCTCCACCGCATCCTTGAAGTCCTTGGCGCGATAGAGGGCAAGAATCGTCGACAGCTTCTCGTGTGCGAAGGGCTCAGCCGTGGTAACGTCCGTGACCTCGCCGATCAGCACCTTGGTGCTGGCCGGAACGATGATTCCCGCCATCTCCGCGATCTTCGACGCCCCCTGCCCCACGATCTTGGCGTTGACCGCGCCGTTGACCAGGATGATGGCGCGCACCGCCTCTGTCTCCTGGGCATTGAGGATATAGCCGCCGTGCCGGTGGAAGCGGTCGCGCACGGATGCGTAGATCGAGTCCACCGCAATGACCGCCTGTTCGGAGGCACAGATCACGCCGTTATCGAAGGTCTTGGACATGAGAATCGAGGCAATGGCGCGCGTCTGATCGGCGGTTTCGTCGATCACCACTGGCGTATTGCCCGCGCCCACGCCGATGGCCGGCGTGCCCGAGGAGTAAGCCGCATGGACCATTCCCGGACCGCCCGTGGCCAGAATCAGTTTCACCGCCGGATGGCGCATCAACTGGTTGGAAAGCTCGACAGTAGGCACGTCGATCCAGCCGATAATGTCGGCCGGAGCGCCCGCGGCCACCGCCGCCTCGAGCACCATCTGCGCCGCGATGCAGGTGCACTTTTTGGCCCGCGGATGAGGGCTGAGAATGATGCCGTTGCGGGTCTTGAGACTGATGAGCGTCTTGAAGATAGCGGTAGAAGTGGGATTGGTGGTGGGAATAATGCCGCAGATCAAACCGACCGGCTCGGCAATGGTGATGGTCCCGGCCTCGTCGTCTTCAGAGAGAATCCCGCAGGTCTTTTCGTCCTTGTACTTGTTGTAGATGTACTCCGAGGCGAAGTGGTTTTTGATGACCTTGTCTTCCACCACCCCCATACCTGTTTCTTGCACCGCGTACTCGGCCAACGGAATGCGCGCGTCGGCCGCGGCCAGCGCGGCGCTGCGGAAGATCTGGTCCACCTGCTTTTGCGTAAAGCCGGCAAACTTCTGCTGCGCGATCTTGACGCGTTCGACCAGCGCATTCAACTCCTCTGCGGTTGTGACGCGCTGCTCTGACGCTGGATGTGCCGCTAAAAACTCATCGAGATTGGTCATGCTCTCCTCTTCCTTCATCTCTGGCCTGCGGTGCGAAGGGCCGCGGGCGCCGGGTTGAAAGTTGCGGTGAAGGCAACCGCTGCTGGATTGCCTATGGAGCCGATCGCGCAGCCGTCCCCACGGCCGGCAATCGTTTCGATAAATATTTATCGATTACCACATCCTGATTCTATGGGGAGACCTTTTTGCAAGCCGTGACCGTGGTCACAAACCGGGGTGAAGTCCATGAATACCCCGCTTATGCTATTTCTATTGAAGCCATTGAGGCCGCTGGAGCAGCCTTTGCGGGCGTTTTTAGGGGCCGCAAAGTCAGCGTTTATAGGCGGCAGAGAGGTTGGCGATGCTCAGCGTCCAAGACCAGTTCGGGCAGATCGACATCTACGTCTTCGATCAGATTCTGCGCGGCAACATCGCGCCTGGAATGTGCGTGCTCGACGCCGGATGCGGCTACGGGCGCAATCTGGTGCATCTGCTGCGCTCGGGCTTCCAGGTCTTTGCGCTGGATGAAGATGCGGCGGGCGTCGAGCACGTGCGCCAGCTCTCCGCCTCGCTTGAAACCGGATTGCCCACGGAGAATTTCCAGGTGGGCCCGATCGAGCGGATGCCCTTTCCCGATGCCCTGGCGGATGTGGTGCTGTGCAACGCCGTGCTACACTTTGCCCGCGACAACCAGCACTTTCAGGCCATGCTGCGGGAGCTGTGGCGGGTGGTCAAGCCGGGCGGAATGCTCTTCTGCCGTCTGGGCTCGCGTATCGGCATGGACTTCCCTCGCCTGCGCGGCAACATCTACCAGATCCCCGACGGCTCGGAGTGGTTTCTGGTAGATCAGCCCATGCTGCTGCGCCTGACCAGCCAGATGAACGCCGTGCTCGTCGATCCGCTCAAGACCACCATCGTGCAGGACTACCGCTGCATGACCACCTGGGTGCTGCGCAAGCGAAGAGGGTGAATATGTGCGACTCCTGCACCAATCGGGCTTAAAATCTAGCTATGAGTACGCTCCCTCGTTTTGAAACAAGCTCATTGCCCCGCAGCCTCGCCGTCGAACCACCTCTGACGGATGCGGAGTTCGAGGCCTTTTGCCTCAAGAACGAGGACATGCAGATCGAACGCACCAGCGAAGGAGCGATTCGCATGAACCCTCCCACGGGCGCAATGACCGGCGATGGCAACTCCGAAGTCAATTATCAACTGCGAAGTTGGTGGAATACTCACGAAAAAGGCCGTGTCTTCGACTCCAATGCCGGCTTTTTTCTGGCCGACGGTTCGATGCTTGCGCCCGATTCCTCTTACGTGCTCCCCGAACAACTGAAGGGACTGACGAAGCGGCAGCTTACGGGGCTTTTGCGCCTTTGTCCCGCATTCGTCATCGAGTTGCTCTCCCCCACCGACAGCTTCCCCGAGGCCGTCCGCAAGATGCAGCGCTGGATCGCCAACGGCGTTCAACTGGGCTGGCTGATCGACCCTGACCGGAAGCGCGTTCTCGTCTATCGGCCCGGCAACGAGCCGATTGAATGCCTGGCGCTGAAGCTGGATGGGGAAGGCCCCATTCAAGGCTTTTCGCTCGACCTGCGCAAAGTGTGGCGATGCTATCAAGTCCCGGCGGAATAGCGATATGCATGAACTCCCACCTGAAATCGCACAGGAAGCCGTTTTGCGAGATAACGAATACGCATGGCGTGTCGAATCCTTCCCAAAGGCTCTCGCCGCAGCTCAATCTCTCGGATATGCCTGCCTGGGCGGCCAGTTTCAATTCCGCTTGCAGGACGCAATCTACGAGCTGTACTGGGTCAATGCGGATTCCAATGATCGGCTTCCGCAAGAGACTTGGCCTGCTTATTCCCAGCGATCCTGCTTCGAGGTCATGGAGGCTTTCCACCAGAGGCTTCAAGACACAGACTTCATCAAATTAGCGCATGATTGGACCGATTTGAGAGTTGCAACTGAGCGAGGATTGGATCCCATGAAAGCGCTCGTGTTTGTGGCTTACTTCGTCAATGAAGTTGAGCTTACCGGACTAGCGCATTTATAGCACTAACATTGCATTCAGGCCGCGCGTACGCGCTCGACGGCGAGGCGCAGTCCCATGGCCTTGAGGATCGCCGCGAGGCTGCGCAGTTCGGGATTGCCCTGTTCGGAAAGAGTGCGGTAAAGCTGGGTAGGGTTCAGATTGGCTTTTTCCGCAATGCTCTGTACACCGCCGAAGGCTTTGGCCATCTGCCGCAAAGTAATGAGCAACTCTCCCTGCTCCCCGCCTTCGAGAATACTGTTGAGCAGTTCCAGAGCGTAGGCAGGATCTTCCTTGACCTCATCCGCCATGGCATCGTCGTGGTTTCTGTCTCTCATTGCTTACTCCTCTGCTTCCAATCCAGCCAATATGCACAGGCACGGTTGATGTCCGCATCCTGAGTTCGCTTGTCGCCCCCATGGAGAAGCAGAATCACCTGCCTTCCAGCGATGGCATAATAAACCCGGTATCCCGGACCGACGTCGATCCGCAGTTCCCACACGCCATCGCGGCAAAAGCGGTGATCTCCAAAATTGGCCAGTTCCATCCGATTGATTCTGCGGTCGATGGCGATCTTCGCCTGCACGTCGCGGAACTGCCTGCGCCATTCGAGGAAAACATCCCTCTCGTCTTGTGTCACGTAATGGCGAATCTCGTACATCGATAGATTATCGTTTATAAACGAACAGATGGCAAGGTATTTCTCAATTCTCTTTTTCCCTTGCGCAAAGCGTCGCTCAAACGCGGCAAAGGGCGCTTTTCCTGGGAAAAGCGCCCTTCAACTTCACCGGCGAAAGCACGGTCTACTTTGCAGCCGCCTGGTTCTGCTGTTTCAGCCACTGGTAGAGCGGAGCGAAGTAGTCCAGCATGGGTTGGGCGTCGAGGTGGTCGCTGCCGGTCATCTCTTTGAGCGTCTGCTGCCAGGGCTGCGATTGGCCGGTGGCCAGCATCTTGCCGAGTTTGTCGCCCGCGGCCTTGGAGCCGTAGAAGCTGCAACGATTCAATGGACCAGTGTAGCCGCTGGCGTCGCACATCGCCTTGTAGAACTGGAACTGATAGATGCGCGCCAAAAAGTAGCGGATATACGGAACGTTGGTGGGCACGTGGTTCTTGGAGCCGGCGTCGAAGTCGGCTTCGGTGCGCTCGATGGGGGGCGCAATGCCTTGGTATTTCGCCCGCAGCGCCCACCATGCCTGGTTGTAGTCGGCGGGCTTGATCTCGCCGCTGAAGACCTGCCAGCGCCATTTGTCCAGGGCCAGAGCGAAGGGCAAGAAGGCCACCTTGTCCAGCGCGGTGCGCAGTTGCAGAGGGATGTCTGCGGCGGCGGGCGGCTCCGTTTCGGCAAGGCCGAGCTTCTTCAAGTAGCTGGGCACGATGGCCAGTGCGATGGAGTCGCCGATGGCCTCGTGAAAGCCGTCGTTGGCGCCGTTGCGCACCAGGAACGGCAACGTGTTGTAGGCGCGCTGGTAGTAGTTGTGCCCCAGTTCGTGGTGCACGGTGGTGAAGTATTCTTCGTTGACATCGATGCACATTTTCACGCGCAGATCGTCGCCATTGTCCACATCCCAGGCCGAGGCGTGGCAAACCACCTCGCGGTCGCGGGGATGGACGAACTGCGAGCGCTCCCAAAAGGTCTTGGGCAGCGGCGGCAGGCCCAGCGATACGAAGAAACTCTCGCCGTAGTGGACCATGTCGCGGGCCGCGGCCAGGTGGGCGTTATAGCCGGCGTTGGAGCTGAGATCGGTTCCAGGAAGAAACGCCGGAGCAGCGGCTGGGTCCTTCGCGGCGATCTGCTTTTTCAGCGCGCTTTCCAGGTCGAGGGGCTTGAATTGCGCCAGCTTGGGATCGGTGGGGGCGACAATGTCGTAGATATTGCCCCACTCCTGGGCCCACATATTGCCCAGCAACTGCGCGGGGATCAGCCCATCGGGGCGGTCGGCGGCCTTGCCATACTTGGCGATGAGGCGGTTGCGGACGTAGGTGTGCAGTTCGCGATAGAGGGGCTCAAGCTGCGTCCAGGTGCGCTCGATCTCGGCGGAGAACTGGGCCGGCGTCATATCGTAGCCGGCGCGCCACAGTTCACCGGTATCGCCGTAGCCCAACTCCTTTGCACCGACGTTCTGCAAGGCCATGAAGCGGGCATACTTCTCGCGCATGGGCGCGCCGATGGCGTGCCAACCCAGCCATAGCCGGGTCAGTTCCTCAGGATCGCGGGACTTGGCCATGAGGTCGCTGATCTCGTCGATACCCATACAGCCCTGCGCGGACGGCGAGAGCTTTTCCTTGCCTTGTACAGGCGGCGGGCAGTATTTGCCCTTGCCGTACATGCCGGTCAGTTGTGCGGCCAGTTGCGATTGCTCGGCCAGCAGCTTGGGGTCCTTGGGTGCGGCTGGAGCGTTGACCTGCAAGAGCATCATCTGGCGGCGCAGCGCCGGCGGCAGTTTCAGCTTGTCGAAGCGGTGACTCTCGGCCACCAGTTCCAGGGTGCGCGCATTGTCGATCTCGTTGATCAGCGCGGCGGTAGACTCGGTGTCGTCAGTGATGTTGGTCTCGACGCCCCACTGGGCGCGATTGGCGTCGTTGGTCAGCTTGAGCATTTCGCTGTTGGCGCGATCCAAAAAGGACTGCGCCTCGGCCACCGTGGGCGGAGCGGGAGCGGCCTGCTGCGCCGTCAACAAAGTGGAGGCCAACCCCAAAGAAAGCACTGCGGTAATGAGATGAATACGCATGGCCGGAAGTATAAATCCGGCAGCCGCGGATTGGCTCATCTGAGCGCATTATTTAAATCCTTGTTGCCGCTCGCGTACACTGCCTTTATGCTGGTTTCCTTACCTGCACTTCTGGCTACGGTGGCAGATTCCGCAACTCATCTTGGCGACTGGCAGATTGCCGCCGGGATGGTCGTTTTTGCCATCAGCTATCTTGTCTTCGCTTTGGGAAAGCTGCCGGGGATGAGGATCGACCGCCCCGGCATGGCCATCATAGGCGCGGTTCTGATGGTGGCCTTCCGTATCGTGAGTGCAGGCGAGGCGTTGCGATTCATCGACTTCGGTACACTTGTGCTGCTTTTCTCCATGATGCTGGTCGTCGGATCTCTGCATCTGGCGGGCTTCTTCGACTGGATTACAGAGCAGTTGATTGCCCGATTGAAGCCGCATCACCTTCTGCCCACGGTAATCTTTCTCACCGGGATACTCTCTGCGTTTTTTGTCAACGACATCATCTGCCTGGTGATGGTTCCGTTTGCGCTGGTGGCCACCGAGCGCATGGATTTGAAGCCGCTACCCTATCTTTTGGCGGTAGCCACGTCGGCCAATATCGGGAGCGTAGCCACCATCACCGGCAACCCGCAGAACATGTTGATCGGCTCGACCTCCGGCCTGCCTTATCTCTTCTTTCTTTGGCACCTTGGGCCGATCGCACTGGTCGGATTGCTGCTCGACTGGCTGATTCTTCGCCTACTCTTTGGCAGTGAACCCGTCTGTGGGAAAGAAGCGGTACTCGCATCGGTTGGCGCTCACGTTACGCTGGGCGAGCTTTGGAAGCCAGCTCTCGTGGTTTTTTTGGTGCTGATCGGTTTTTTGTCCGGTGTGCCCCCGGCGATGATGGCGGCCATTGGCGCGGCGTTGATGCTGATCACACGCACGCACAATCCTCGCTTGCTCTATGACGAGGTTGACTGGGGGTTGCTGGTCTTCTTCGTGGGACTCTTTCTGATCGTGGGCGGCGCGGAGAACTCCGGATTGACCGGTTCCCTTTTCGAGATTGCCAATCGCTTCAACCTGCAGAACACGGGGCTGCTCACCGTGGTCACCGCGGTGCTTTCCAATTTGGTCAGCAATGTGCCGGCAGTAATGTTGCTCAAGTCGTTGATTCCATCTTTTCGCCATCCGCAAACCGGCTGGATGGTGCTAGCCATGGCCAGCACACTGGCGGGGAACCTCACCATCACCGGTTCGGTGGCAAATCTGATTGTGGTGGAGCGGGCGCGGAATGAAGTGCGTATCGGCTTCTGGGACTACGCGCGGGTGGGCATTCCGGTGACCCTGGCTACATTGGCCGTGGGCTGGCTCTGGCTGACATGGATACCGTGAGCGCTCATGGCAATCGGTGTTCCAAATCGCTACAGCCCGTAACGGCGCGGGTTCCTCCCATATTCTCTACAAATACGCAGCGCGGCGGAGCGGTCTATAGTTAACTCTGGCGACTCTCACGACCTTGCTCAGGCGTGAAAAAAGAAGACGATCAGTACCGGAACCGTTTCGATGAAGCGCCCCAGGAGTCTCGTTTCCGGCGCGTGCAGCAGGGTGTGCCCCCCAGTGGGCGCGTACTGCCCGGCATGCCGCTGGAGATGGAAGACCCCGAGGACGGCGATTCTCCGTCTCCGGGAAAGCCTCGCTTTTCGCGCGACTACGACGCTCCGCGCGGCCCCTGGTGGCGGCCGGCCACTACTCTGGGACAGACCCTGCTGGGAATTGGTGTTTTGACCGCGCTGGTTGGATTGGGCGCGGCCTCTTATTCCACGCACAACTTCCTGGCTCACGACGCCCGCTTCCGCATCGCCGGGGTGAGCAACATTGAGGCAGAGGGTCTCAGCGAGGTTACCCGCGCCGACCTGCTGCCCATCTTTGGCGAAGATGTCGGCAAGAACGTCTTCTTTGTGCACTTGAGCGAACGCCGCCAGCAACTGGAGCAGATTCCCTGGGTGGAGCGGGCCACGGTGATGCGCCTGTTGCCCGACCGCATCCGCGTCAAAGTGGTCGAGCGGCAGCCAGTGGCCTTTGTGCGCCAGGGCTCGCAGATCGAACTGGTCGACGCCAGCGGCGTGCTGCTCTCCATGCCGGCGGCGATGATGGCCCAGCGGCATTATTCCTTCCCTGTCGTCACCGGCGTCGACTCCCACGACACGCCCGCGGCGCGACGTCAGCGCATGGAGGTCTACGGGCGGCTGATTGCCGAGCTGGACGCCAACGGCCAGGCCATCTCCAAGCAGATCTCGGAGATCGACCTCACCGATCCGGAAGACGCGCGGGTGATGATGCCCGAGGCCACCGGCGACATTCTGGCCCACTTCGGCGACGACAGCTTTCTCGATCGCTACCAGCGCTACAAGGCGCACATCGCCGAGTGGCTGCAGCAGTATCCGAACCTTTCCGCGGTGGATCTGCGCTACGAGCAGCAGGTCGTACTGGAGATGAAGCCGGGCGCGGGCGACAATCAGACGATCGCCAGCGTTGGAAGCCCGGAAGCGGCCAAGATCCCTGCTCCAACAGCCGAAACGGCGGCCAGGGCCGGCAAGCCGGAGCAACCGCAAGAGAGCAAACCGGCCAAACCGGCGGCAACCAAATCAGCGTCAGCGGCGGTAAGGCAGCCCGCGCCAACCAAGCCATTGAAGACCACAGCCAAACCGGTGAAGGCAACCGGCAAACCCGGGAAAAAGTCCTCGACAAAGACCGTTGTTAAGCCCGCCCACAAGGCAATTCGGGAGACGGCGGCTGAAAAGGTCGCAGACAAGAAGCGCGCGCAGGCCAAACCTGCCATGCTCAATCACAGCAACCGGCGGCATGCCGCCCCTTCGATTCGGCCGGCTCTCGATCCGGTTCTGGGACAGTGAAAAGCGATGAGCCAGAAACAGGAAAATCTGATCGTAGTGCTAGACGTGGGCAGCGCCTGGACCAGGGTGCTGGCCGCCGACGTTAATGAAGGCGCACTGCGCTATTTGGGCCATGGACAAGTGGAGTCGGCGGGCATGCGCAAGGGGCTGATCGGCGAGCTGGGTCCAGCGGCCAGGGCCGTCAAGGCAGCCAGCGAGCAGGCCGAGCATCTGGCCCGCACCAACATCGCCGAGTGCGCCGTGGGCGTGGGCGGCCCGCACGTACGCGGCCTCAACACCCGCGGCGGCATCGATCTGGGCAGCCGCATGAGGGAGATCTCGAAAGAGGATGTGCGCGCCGCCGTCGAGCGAGCCCGCGCCGTCGAGCGCCCTCCGGACCGCGAGATTCTCCACCTGCTGCCCCGCCAGTTCATTCTGGACGACCAGCCCGGCATCTTCGATCCCGTGGGCATGGTCGGCGCGCGTCTCGAGGTGGACCTGCACATCGCCACCTGCTCGGGCAGCGCCCTGCAAAGCACCATTACCTGCGCCAACCGCGCCGGCCTTGAAGTGACCGAGGTGGTGCTGGAAAGCCTGGCCGCAGCCGAGGCCACGCTCAGCGCCGACGAGCGCGAATTGGGCGTCTGCATGTTGAATATCGGCGCTCACTCCAGCGACTTGGCGGTCTTCTTCGAGGGGGCGGTGGCCTTCACCGCTTCCATCCCGGTGGGCGGAGCGCACTTTACCAACGATCTGGCGGTGGGCCTGCAACTGCCCGTGGCCCAGGCCGAGGAATTGAAGCGCCAGTACGGCCACGTGGTGGTTACCGCCGTTCCACAACACGCCGAGGTGGAGACGGTCAGCCCCACGCCGCGCATCCTGCGCCTGCGCACGGTGGCGGAGATTCTCGAGCCGCGGGCCTGCGAGCTGATGTATTTTGTCAAAGAAAGCCTGCGCCAGGGCGGCGTTTTGGAGGCTCTGGGCGCCGGCTGCGTTTTGACCGGCGGCGGAGCGCAATTGCCCGGTATGCTGGATGTGACAGAGAGTCAATTGCGGGTTCCGGCGCGCGTCGGGGTTCCCGTGCGGCTCTCGAATATGCCGGTAGAGCTGGTCAATCCGACCTTCTCGACAGCCATCGGCATGATGCTCTATGCGCACCGCACGCGAGTCACCCGCGCTGCCGAAAACAATTCCCTGCGCGCCAAACTGCGCACCATGTTTGCAACGAGCTTTTGAAGAACAGCTTCTAGCTACTAGCTTTTAGCTGCTAGCAGTGAATACTGAACAAGATGGGAGCTAGAGGCTAGAAGCTAGCAGCTAGCAGCTATGGGAGGCGACAGCCGCGATGGAAGAGATGAACCCGCAGATGGACGAATTGGGCGCAATGCGCATTCAGTTTCACGATGAGAGCGGACACGGAGCGCGCATCAAGGTGATCGGCGTGGGCGGCGGCGGCAGCAATGCCGTCAACCGCATGATCGCGGCGCAGATGGAGGGCGTGGAGTTCATCGCCGCCAACACCGACGTGCAGGCGCTGAAGTCCTCGCAGGCCCCGGTCAAGCTCCAGTTGGGCGTGCGTTTGACCGCCGGCCTCGGAGCGGGCGCAAATCCCGACGTGGGCCGCCGCGCCGCGCTGGAAGACTCGGAAAAGATCATCGAAGCTCTGGAAGGCGCCGACATGGTCTTTGTCACCGCCGGCCTGGGCGGAGGCACGGGCACCGGCGCGGCGCCGGTGATCGCCTCGCTGGCCAGTGAGATGGGCATTCTCACCGTTGCCGTCATCACCATTCCCTTTGCGTTTGAAGGCAAGCGCCGCCTGCAGCAGGCCGAGCGCGGTCTCAAGGAACTGCTCGAAAGCGTGGACACGATGATCGTGATCCCCAACGAGAAGCTGCTCGCCGTGGCCCGCGATACCGGCTTCTTCGAGAGTTTTCGCATCGCCGACGATGTGCTCCGCCAGGGCGTGCAAGGGATCAGTGACATCATTACCATCCCCGGCATCATCAACCGCGACTTTGCCGATGTGAAGACCACCATGGCCGGCATGGGCCACGCGGTGATGGGCACGGCGGTGCGCTCGGGCACGAATCGGGCTATCGAGGCTGCGCAGGCTGCCATGGCCTCTCCGCTGCTCGAGGCGGGGGCCATCGACGGCGCGCGCGGCATCCTCATCAACATCACCGGCTCCAGTTCGCTCAAGCTCAGCGAAGTCAACGAAGCCTCTTCGCTGATTCAATCCGCCGCCCACGAAGACGCCAACATTATCTTCGGCGCGGTGCTTGACGAGAAGATGGGCGACGAGGTCAAGATCACCGTCATTGCCACCGGCTTCCGCGACCAGATGCCGGAGCGCCGCGCCCGCATGTTGAGCGTGGAAGAGATCCCCATGATCTCGGTGCCCGTGGTGGCCCCGGACAACTGGATGAACGAACCGGCCAAGGCGCCGGCGCGCTTCCTCAGCCAGGACGAAGAAGACGCTCCCATCGTTCGCCCGGCAGCGAACCCGCCCGCGGCGCAAAACACGCCCGAAGCTCCGCGCTTTACCGAGCCTGCCGAGGAGCCGGCCTTCACTCCGCTGGCCCGCGACTACGCCTCCGATTTCAACGCCGCGCCACAGGGCATCTCCATGCCGGAGCGCCCCCAGACCGGCGCAGTTCCGCACACGCAGGGCGAAGACGCGCAGCAGGACCTGGATACACCGGCCTTCTTGCGCCGGCTCAAGCTGTAACCTCTCTGGGAAGCTCTGCAGCATTGGAACTTCCCGATCTGCAACCGTCGCGGAGGGCCGGAAGATTGCTTTCTCCCTCTGCAACATCTGCCGAGTCTGAGCTATTCTGCACGTTTTTAGTTCCCTTTCGGTTATTGTAGAAAGAGACAACGGCTGAAAGTGCTGAAGGAACGTCCCGAAGATTGCCGATAAGGGAAAAAACTAGTCTGTCCCTGGGCGGACTGTTCGGCAGAAAATCCACGGGTGAGAGGAATTTGGCTGGATGAGAGCTTCAACCGTATGGGTTCAGGGCGTTACGGCAGTGCTGTTGATGGGTATGGGCGCGGGCCGCATTGCGGCGCTCGACACACCGCACACACTACACCACGCCAAACAGCCGGAGCCGCATCTGACCGAGCCGCACCGCAGCGCACACCACGCCGCGGCCGCTCATGCGCCTGCTCCCGCTCCCAAATCCAACGCAAAATCCAATTCCCATACCAGCGCGAAAGCCAGTCCCAAAGCCGGAGCTAAATCCGCCCCGCAAGCCAGCGCCAAGCCGGCAGCCAAGACCACCAAGGCTGCTTCGACCCATCTCGCGGGCAAAACCGGCGCCGCCAATTTCGAAACGCTTCGCCCCAAGGCCGCAGCGGCGCGCGGCAAGGCTGTTCCCTCTGAGCGCGCTGCAGCGCCTGCACCGCATGGAAAGGCTGCGCTTCGCCAGTCCGCGCTGCTGGCCCGCCGCCATGGTTTCGGCGAGCGCTTCACCGGCAACTCCTTTGCCGACGGCGACATCTATGCCGGCGACGTAACCGCCGGCGAGGACCCGGTGGTCCGCCAGGCGGCCCTCGACGCCATGGGCGATATGAACGGCACCGCCGTGGTCATCGATCCCGCCAACGGCCGCATTCTGGCCATGGTCAATCAGAAGCTGGCTCTTTCGCCCGGCGCCGAGCCCTGCTCCACCATCAAGATCACGGTCGCCATGGCCGCTCTCTCCGAGGGCCTCGTCACCCGCGACACCCCGGTGCTGCTCGACGGCTTCCGCATGAACATGACCGAAGCGCTGGCCAAGAGCAACAACCTCTACTTCGAGGAACTGGGCCGCGAGCTGGGCTTCGAACGCGTCCGCCACTACGCCAATCAGTTCGGACTGGGCGAGCTGGCCGGCTACCACATCGAGGGCGAGCAGTTGGGCGTCTATCCCGACCACGAGATCCCCGCCGCCGAGGGTGGCGTAGCCCGCATGTGCAGCTTCGGTCAGGGCGTCTCGCTGACCCCGTTGCAACTGGGCGCATACGTGGCCGCACTGGCCAACGGCGGAACCCTTTACTACCTGCAACACCCCGCCACCGCCGAACAGGCCGCGCAACTGACCCCCAAGGTCAAGCGCACCCTGAACATCGCCAGGTACATTCCAGACATCGAGGACGGCATGGCCGGCTCGGTCGAGTACGGCACCGGGCGCAGCTTGAGAGCCAACTTCCACGAACTGCCCGTCTTTGGCAAGACCGGAACCTGCTCGGACAAGGGCACGCGCTTCGGCTGGTTTGCCTCCTTCAGCGACACGCCCCAGGGCGGCCTGGTGACAGTCTTCTTCCTCGAAGGCGGACGGCCCACCTTCGGCCCCAAGGCCGCCGAACTGACCGGCCTCTTCTACAAGAACCTCTGGGACCGTAACTACTTCCAGAGCAAGGGCGAACAGCCCGCCACGGCCTCCGCCGCGCCCACCGCTTCCGTCAATTCGGTCTCCCGCTAAACTGAATCTGGGTGCCCCACCCTCGACGCGTACTTGTTTTTGCGGCTAGGGTGGGAACCTGTGAACTGCCCCCGCTGGAATCGCATGAAGCAAAACCACCTTGAGCCTCATCCCATAAGGTGAGGCTCTCTACGCATGGCGTTACCCGAACATTTTTTGCTTTTATATGGCTACTTCCTGATCTTTGGGGCGGTGCTGATCTGCCAGTTGGGGGTTCCGCTGCCGGTCACGCCAGTGCTGCTGGCCGCCGGTGCGCTCAGCGCGGAGAACGAACTGAGTTTTGGCCTGGCTCTCGTGGCCGGCATGGGCGCCTCGCTGCTTGCCGATAGCGCCTGGTTTCTGGCCGGCAGGCACTACGGGCACATCGTCATGCGGCTGCTCTGCCGCATCTCGCTGGAACCCACCACCTGCGTGCGCAAGACGCAAAGCTCCTATAGCCGTCGCCACGGCGTCACCCTGATGATCGCCAAATTTGTCCCCGGTTTGTCCATCCTGGCGCCCCCGGTGGCCGGGCAAAAAGGCATGGGTTACCGCAATTTTCTCTTTTTCGACGGCATCGGCGCGGCGCTCTGGCTGGGCGCGATGCTGGCCGCCGGACGCATCTTCGGAGCCATGCTGCAGCGCAACCACAGCCTGCTCGACTGGGTGGGCAAGTTCAGCGCCGTTCTGCTGCTGCTGGGCATCGCCGGCTTTTTGGTGGGCCGCATCGTGCGCCGCAAGATGGTTTTGCGTAAGCTGATCAAGGCCCGCCTGGAGCCGCACGAGCTGAAGGGCTGGCTCGACGCCGGCGAAGAGGTCTTCATCGTCGACTTGCGCCACCCGCTGGAACTGCGCGACGAGCCCTTCACCCTGCCTGGCGCCCTGCACATCGCTCCCGATACGTTGACGGCGCGCAATCTGGAGCTTCCTCGCGACCGCGACATCGTAGTCTACTGCGATTGCCGGCCCAGCGACGCGACGGCGGTCAAAACCGCCACCACCCTGCAAAAACTCGGCATCGAGCGCGTCCGCCCCCTGCGCGGCGGCTACAACGAGTGGAAGCGGCTGGGATTTCCGCTGGCGGCGATTAGTCCTATGACGCCAGAATGAAAAAGCAGCGGCGCCACTCGCCGGTTCCTGCATGCCAACAATGGAATTCAAGCGCGTTCGCGATGAGCCTCGAAATACTCGCGTAAAACCGAGTTCATCCGCGTCTGATAGCCCTGCCCCTGGCGCTGAAACCAATCGACCATGTCGGCGTCCAGGCGCATCGACAGTGGCCGCTTGATAGGACGGAAGAACGGTCCGCGCACAGCCTTGCTCCAATCCGAGACAGGCGGCATCTCGCTGGTGTCGATCTCGTTCTCCGGCATCGCCTCCAGCGCATCCAGCTCAGCCTTCAGCTCTGCCGTCAATGGCTCTGGATTACCTCTCTTCATAACTCCGCCTCTCCTGATGCAAAGCCTTGCGGGCGCTGATGATGCTTCCCACCGCATTGGCCTCCTCAGGCCACGTGTGAACCACGAAAAGGACCAGATTCGCCTCCGCGCTTGGAGAACCCAGTGTTTGCCATCGCTCCTCGTCAGGATAAGGATCGGGAACCGAAAGACAGAAGGGATCTTCCAGAGCGCGACGGGCAAGTTCGAAGCTGACTCGATGCTTCCTCAGGTATTTCTTCGCTTTGACGGGATCCCAGGTCCAGTTCACCAGGCCTCCGTATCTACAATATCGTATATACATTTCTATTTTACGTCAATCCCCTTTCAGTGAACGACCACCGGCTAATAGCCGGTGGCTTCGGGTTACGGCTGGAAGCCGGATTGATCGGCCATGCGGCCGATTACACCACGTTGAAGTCATCGTCGGGAGCCGGGGGCTTCTGCTCCT
>Ga0181520_10001559_pt1 | contig 46073 bp, 30 predicted proteins | sample PEATcosm2014_Bin_29_FD_132451 | JGI IMG/M metagenome (GOLD analysis project Ga0181520, IMG submission 132451) | Peatland microbial communities from MTU Mesocosm Facility, Houghton, MI, USA - PEATcosm2014_Bin02_30_metaG | ecosystem: Environmental > Terrestrial > Soil > Wetlands > Peat | place... | reverse complement strand
GTCCGAGGCGCCCGAATCAATGGTTATACCAGTCCCGTTGCGCTGGGCGATAGTCCCCGTGGCGTCGGCGCCAATGAAGCACCCGGCCACCGTGCTGCCGCTGCCAAATACATGCACGCCGCTTCCGGAGAAATCTTGAATTCCCAGGTCGAGGACAGTGGTGTTCGTATAAAGCTGCAGGCCGTCCGAGGGCGCGCCGGATTGCGACCCGTCGAGCACGATCGTCGGGCCGCCGGCCGGATTCGGATCGCCGCCCAGGAAGGCCGCCTCGCTGCTTCCATCGATGGTGATTGGGCAGCCCGGACTATTGAGAACCAGGCTGGCCAGGGGCTGGATCTGAAAGACGTTCGGGCTCGCCGCCCCGCCTACGGCCAAATTGGCGGCCGATTGAGGAATCTGGAAGTCAATGGTTACGCTGCCGGCTGCCGAAGCATCGGCCTGCGCCACCGCCCAAGGGAGCGAACCGGTCACTGAGGCATCGCCCGATGTATTTGTGACGAGCAAGGTAATTGTCGCAGTCCCGCGTTCTCGCAATCCCGCGGAGAACTCCGAGGTGTCGCCGCCGGCATCGGTGGCCGTGGCGGTGATCCACTCGCCCATGCTGCTGGCGCCCGGCAGCGAGACATTCGCGAAGGATGCGTTGCCTGTGCCGTCGGTCGTCACCGTGGTCGAGCCCAGGAAGACGGCGCCCTGCCCATAGCCGCTGGGGTCGGGAGTTTGATTCGCGTAGAAATCAAGGGTGAATGTTTGGCTGGGGGCGCTTTCGAGCGTGCCGGAAACCAGGGTCGAGCTGCCGGGGACCGCGGCTGTGAGCATAGGATAGTTCTGGCAGTTGTTGGGTCCCGTGTCGGGGTTGATCGGGTCGTTGGGCGTCACCCCGTCGTTGCCCAGGTCGATGCCCAATGCCCCATTATCGTGGATCGAATTCAGGCGGATGACGTTGCCGGTCGAGTCATCGGTCACGCCTACCCCTGCGCCGCCGTTGCAGGCAATGACGTTGCCGTCAGCCAGTTGGCTGCCGCCGATCGTGTTGCCCGATGCCCCACTATTGATCCAGATGCCGTTCCAGGCGTTGGGGACCGGCGTCGCGCCATCGGCGCCGACGCCGATGTAGTTCCCCTCGACCACATTGCCGCTCGTGCCGCTGCCCCCGATGTTCATGCCGTTGTAGTTGCCGGAGATGACGTTCCGCGCCGCGGCCGTCGTGCCGCCGACGGTGTTGTCCGACGCGCCGTTGTAAATCACAATGGCCGAATCATTGTTGGCACTTCCCCTGGCCAAAGGCGCGTCGCCCGATACGTCGGTGCCCAAATAGTTTCCCTCGACAAGGTTGTTTACCGTGCCGGGATCTGTGATGAAAATGCCGTTCCCCCCGCTGCCGGAGATCACGTTCCGCGCCCCCGGAGCCGTGCCACCGATTAGGTTGTCGGACGCCCCGTTCTGGAGCACCACGCCGTTCCCATTGGCGGCGACGGGGTTGCCGTTGGAATCCGTCCAGCCCATCGATTGGCCCGAGGCGTTGGTGCCGATGTAGTTCCCCTCCACCACGTTTCCCGTCGCTCCGCCGCCCTGGATTACCACGCCGGCGTTGTTGCCGGAGATGAGGTTCCGCGCCGCGGCCATCGTCCCGCCGATGGTGTTGTCCGAGGCGCCCGAATCAATGGTTATGCCAGCGCCGTTGGGCTCAGCGATCGTCCCCGTGGCGTCGGCGCCGATGAAGCAACCGGCCACCGTGCTGCCGCTGCCGAAAACATGTACGCCGCTTCCGGAGAAATTCTGAATACCCAGGTCGATGACGGTGGTGCTCGAATAAAGCTGCAGGCCGTCGGAGGGCGCCCCGGGCTGGGATCCGTCCAGGACAATGGTGGGGCCACCGGCCGGGTTCGGGTTACCACCCAGGAAGGCCGCCTCGCTGCTTCCATCGATAGTGATGAAGCAGCCCGGATTATTGAGAACCAGCGTGGCCAGGGGCTGGATTTGAAAGACGTTCGCGCAATTCGCCGCGCCGACAGCCAGATTGGCGGCGGATTGAGGAATCTGGAAGTCGATGCTCACGTTGCCGGCTGTCGTCGTATCGGCTTGTGCCACGGCCCAAGGGAGCGAACCGTTCACCGAGCCATCGCCCGATGTATTCGTGACGAGCAAGGTAATTGTCGCAGTCCCGTGTTCTCGCAATCCGGCGGAGAACTCCGAGGTGTCGCCGCCGGCATCGGTGGCCGTGGCAGTGATCCACTCGCCGAGTCCACTGGCGCCGGGAAGCGAGACATTTGCGAAGGATGCCTTGCCTGTGCTGTCGGTCGTCACCGTGGTCGAGCCCAGGTAGATCGCGCCCTGTCCGTAGCCGCTGGGATCGGCCGTCATGCTGCCATAGAAATCGATCGTATACGTCTCATTGACGGCACTGTGGAGCGTGCCGGAAACCAGGGTCGAACTGCCATGCATTGCCGCCGTGAGCACGGGGTAGTTCTGCCAGTTGTTGGGGCCCGCCACCGGATTGGTTGGTTGGTTGGGCGTCGCGCCGTCATCGCCCAGGTCGATGCCCAATGCCCCATTATCGTGGATCGAATTCAGGCGGATCGTGTTGCCGGTCGAATCATCGGTTACCCCTACCCCTGCGCCGCCGTTGTAGGCAATGACGTTGCCGTCAGCCGTGTCGTCGCCGCCGATCGTGTTGCCCGATGCCCCAGTGTTGATCCAGATGCCGTTCCAGCCGTTGGGAACCGGCGTCTCGCCATCGGCGCCGACGCCGATGTAGTTCCCCTCGACGAGGTTCCCCGTCGTTCCGCTGCCCGTGATGTTCATGCCGTTGTAGTTGCCGGAGATGACGTTCCGCGCCGCGGCCGTCGTGCCGCCGATGGTATTGTCCATAGCGCCGCTTTCAATCACAATGCCCGAATCATTGTTGGCGCTTCCGGAAGCCAGGGGCAGGTTGCCTGATGCGTCGGTGCCGATGTAGTTGCCCTCCACCACGTTTCCCGTGGCGCCGTTCGCCAAATCAACGGCATTCCAAGTGGTGCCGGAGATCACGTTCCGCGCCCCCGGAATTGTGCCGCCGATTATATTGTCAGAAGCCCCGCTCTGGATCAGCACGCCGAAAGACGTATTGGCGGCGACGGGGTTGCCATTGGAATCCGTCCAGCCCATCGACTGGCCCGAGGCGTTGGTGCCGATGTAGTTCCCCTCCACCACGTTTCCCGTCGCTCCGCCGCCCTGGATCACGACGCCGTTGTTGTTGCCGGAGATGAGGTTCCGCGCCGTGGCCGTAGTCCCGCCAATGATGTTGTCCGAGGCGCCCGAATCAATGGTTATGCCAGTCCAGTTGCGCTGGGCGATGGTCCCCGTGGCGTCGGCGCCGACAAAGCAACCGGCCACTGTGCTGCCGCTGCCGAAGACGTGTACGCCGCTTGCGGAGAAGTTCTGGATCCCCAGGTCGAGGATCGTGGCGCTCGAATAAAGCTGCAGGCCGTCCGAGGGCGCGCCGGATTCCGACCCGTCCAGCACGATCGTCGGGCCGCCGGCCGGGTTCGGGTTGCCGCCCAGGAAGGCCGCCTCGCTGCTTCCATCAATGGTGATGATTGGGCAGCCCGGATTGTTGACAACCAGGCTGGTCAGGGGCTGGATCTGAAAGACGTTCGGGCTAGTCGCCCCGCCCACGGCCAGGTTGGCGGCCGATTGAGAGATCTGGAAGTCGATGGTTACGCTGCCGGCTGCCGCGGCATCGGCTTGTGCCACCGCCCAAGGAAGGGAATTCGCCACCGAAGGGTCGCCCGACGTATTCGTGACCGAGAGCGTAACTGGCGGGAGCACCGGCTCTCGCAATGCCGCGGAGAACTCCGAGGTGTCGCCGGCGGCATCCGTGGCGGTAGCCGTAATCCACTCGCCCCCTTTGCTGGCGCCTGGAAGCGAGACATTCGTGAACGAAGCGTTGCCCCCGCCGTCGGTCGTTACCGTCGTCGAGCCCACGTAAACCGCGCCTTGCCCGTAACCGCTGGGGTCGGGAGTCGGACTGGCGTAGAAATCAAGGGTATAGGTCTGGTTAGCGGCACTGTGCAGCGTGCCGGAGACCGTAGTCGAACTGCCGGCCCCGGCCGCCGTGAGCACGGGGTAGTTCTGCCAGTTGTTGGGGCCGGCCACCGGATTGGTCGGATGGTTGGGCGTCACGCCGTCATTGCCCAGGTCGATGCCCAATGCCCCGTTATCGTGGATCGAATTCAGGCGGATGGTGTTGCCGGTCGAGTCATCGCTCACCCCCACCCCCGCGCCGGCGTTGTAGGCAATGACGTTGCCGTCAGCCGTGTCGCCGCCGCCGATCGTGTTGCCCGATGCCCCAGCGTTGATCCAGATGCCGTTCCAGGCGTTGGGGACCGGCGTCGCGCCGTCGGCGTCGACGCCGATGCAGTTCCCCTCCACGACATTTCCCGTCGCTCCGCTGCCCTGGATTACCACGCCGGCGTAGTTGCCGGAGATGACGTTCCGCGCCGCGGCCGTCGTGCCGCCGATGGTGTTGTCGGAGGCGCCCGAATCAATGATGATGCCGTCTCCATTGGACTCCGCGACGCTGCCGGTGGCGTCGGCGCCGATGAAGCACCCGGCCACCGTGCTGCCGCTGCCAAATAAGTGCATGCCGCTTCCGGAGAAATTCTGAATTCCCAGGTCGAGGACAGTGGTGCTCGAATACAATTGCAGGCCGTCCGAGGGCGCCCCCGGCTGCGATCCGTCCAGGACGATCGTCGGGCCGCCGGCCGGATTAGGATTGTCGCCCAGGAAGGCCGCCTCGCTGCTACCGTCGATAGTGATGGAGCAGCCCGGATTGTTCAAAACCAGGGTGGCCAGGGGCTGGATCTCAAAGACGTTCGGGCTCGCCGCCCCGTCCACGGCCAGATTGGCGGCCGATTGAGGAATCTGGAAGTCGATGATTGCGCTGCCGGCTGCCGCAGCGTCGGCCTGCGCCACCGCCCAGGGAAGGGAATTCGCCACCGAGGCGTCGCCCGAGGTATTCGTGACAAGCAGGGCACTTGGCGCAGCCGCTTGCTCTTGCAATGCCGCGGAGAACTCCGAGGTGTCACCGCCGGCATCCGTGGCCGTGGCGGTAATCCACGCATCCTGCGCACTGGTGCCAGCGAGCGAAACATTCGTGAAGGAAGCATTGCCTGTGCCGTCGGTCGTCACCGTGGTCGAGCCCAGGTAGACGGCGCCCTGCCCATAGCCGCTGGGATCGGGAGTTTGATTCGCGTAGAAATCAAGGGTGAAGGTCTGGCTTGAGGCGCTTTCGAGCGTGCCGGAAACCACGGTCGAACTGCCGGCGGTCGCCGCCGTGAGCACAGGGTAGTTCTGGCAGTTATTGGGTCCCGTGTCGGGGTTGGTCGGGTCGTTGGGCGTCACGCCGTCATCGCCCAGGTCAATTCCCAATGCCCCGTTGTCGTGGATGGAATTCAGACGGATGGTATTGCCGGTCGAGTCGTCGGTCACACCTACCCCCGCACCGCCGTTGTGGGCAATGATGTTGGCGTCGGCCGTGTCGCTGCCGCCGATGGTGTTGTCCGATGCCCCACTATTGGTCCAGATGCCGTTCCAGGCGTTTGGGACCGGCGTCGTGCCATCGGCGCCGACGCCGATGTAGTTCCCCTCGACCACGTTGCCGCTCGTGCCGCTGCCCCCGATGTTCATGCCGTTGTAGTTGCCGGAGATGACGTTCCGCGCCGCGGCCGTCGTGCCGCCGATGGTGTTATTCGAGGCGCCGTTGTAAATCACAATGGCCGAATCATTGTTGGCACTTCCCGTGGCCAGGGGCGCGTCGCCCGATGCGTCGGTGCCCAAGTAGTTTCTCTCGACAAGGTTGTTTACCGTGCCGGGATCTGTGATGAAAACGCCGTTCCCCCCGCTGCCGGAGATCACGTTCCGCGCCCCCGGAAGCGTGCCGCCGATTATGTTGTCAGACGCCCCGTTCTGGATCACCACGCCGCACCACGTATTGGCGGCGACGGGGTTGCCGTTGGAATCCGTCCAGCCCATCGACTGGCCCGAGGCGTTGGTGCCGATGTAGTTCCCCTCCACCACGTTTCCCGTCGCTCCGACGCCCTGGATCACGACGGCATTGTAGTTGCCGGAGATGAGGTTCCGCGCCGCGGCCGTCGTGCCGCCGATGGTGTTATTCGAGGCGCCCGAATCAATGGTTATGCCAGTCCCGTTGCGCTGGGCGATAGTCCCTGTGGCGTCGCTGCCGATGTAGCAATCGGCCACCGTGCTGCCGCTGCCGAAGACGTGTACGCCGCTTCCGGAGAAACTCTGAATACCCAGGTCGAGGACGGTGGTGCTCGAATGAAGCTGCAGGCCGTCCGAGGGCGCGCCGGATTGCGATCCGTCGAGGACAATGGTCGGGCCGCCGGCCGGATTGGGATTGCCGCCCAGGAAGGCCGCCTCGCTGCTTCCATCGATGGTCACCGAAGGGGCCGGACTGTTGAGAACCAGGGTGGCCAGAGGCTGGATCTGGAAGACGTTCGGGCTAGCCGCGCCGCCGCCGGCCAAGTTAGCGGCCGATTGAGGAATCTCGAAATCAATGGTTACGCTGGCGGCTATCGATGCATCGGCTTGTGCCACCGCCCATGGAAGGGAATTCGCTACTGAAGGGTCGCCCGACGTATTCGTAACGTACAGGGCAATCGGCGAAGCTGGCTCTCTCAATCCCGGGGAAAACTCCGAGGTGTCGCCGCCGGCATCCGTGGCCGTGGCGGTGATCCACTCGCCGGGGCGACTGGCGCCGGGAAGCGGGACATCGGTGAAGGAAACGTCTCCCGCGGCGTCGGTCGTCGCCCCCATCGAGCCGAGATAGACGTCGCCCTCCGCGTTGCCGTTGGAATCCAGAGTTGCATTGGCATAGAAGTCGAGTGTGTACGTCTGGTTGGGGGCGGTGTGAAGCGTGCCGGAAACCAGGGTCGAGCTGCCGGGGACCGCGGCTGCGAGCACTGGATAGTCCTGGCAGTTGTTGGGTCCCGTCTCGGGATTGATCGGGTCGTTGGGCGTTGGTATCCCACTACCGCCCAGGTCGATACCCAATGCGGAGTTGTCGTGGATCGAATTCAGACGAATCGTGTTCCCGGTGGAGGAGTCATCGGCCACTGCCACCCCTGCGCCGTTGTTGTCGGCAATCGTGTTGCCGTCAGCGAAGTCGCTGCCGCCGATCATGTTGCTCGCAGCGCCGCTGTCAATCTGGATGCCATTCCAACCGTTGGGGACGGGCGTTGTGCCATCGGGACCGACGCCGACGTAGTTCCCCTCAACCATGTTGCCGGTCGTGCCTGCGCCGCCGATGTAGGAGCCCGCATTGCGGTTGCCGGAAATGATGTTCCGCGCCGCGGCGGTCGTGCCGCCGATGGTGTTGTCCGACGCGCCGTTGATAATGGCAATGCCCGAGGAACTGTTGGCATTTCCCGTGGCCAGGGGCGCGTCGCCCGAGGCATCCGTACCGATATAGTTGCCCTCCACCACGTTCTCCGTCGCGCCATACTGGATCAAAACACCATTCCCGCCGGAACCGGAGATCACGTTCCGCGCCCCCGGAACCGTGCCACCGATTATGTTGCCAAACGCCCCGCTCTGGAGTACGACTCCGCACCATGCGTTGGCGGCGACGGGGTTGCCGTTGGAATCCGCCCAGCCCATCGACTGGCCCGAGGCGTTGGTACCGATGTAGTTCCCCTCCACCACGTTTCGCGTCGCGCTGCTGCCCTGGATGATCACGCCGGCGTTGTTGCCGGAGATGAGGTTCCGCGCCGCGGCCGTAGTCCCGCCGATGATGTTGTCCGAGGCGTTGGAATCGATGGTTATGCCGGTGCTGTTGCGCTCGGCGATAGTTCCCGTGGCGTCGGCGCCGATGAAGCAACCGGCCACCGTGCTGCCGGTCCCGAACACGTGTACGCCGCTTCCGGAGAAATTCTGAATTCCCAGGTCAAGGACAGTGGTGTTCGTATCAAGCTGCAGGCCGTCCGAGGGCGCACCGGATTTCGACCCGTCGAGCACGATCGTCGGGCCGCCGGCCGGGTTCGAATTGTTGCCCAGAAAGGCCGCCTCGCTGCTTCCATCGATGGTCACCGAAAGGGCCGAACTGTCGAGAAGCAGCGGGGTGAGAGGCTGGATCTGAAAGACGTTCGGGCTAGTCGCGCCGCCTACGGCCAGGTTCGCTGCGGATTGAGGAATCTGGAAGTCGATGACGACATTGCCGCCCGTCGCCGCGTTGGCTTGCGCCACCGCCCAAGGAAGCGAACCGGCCACCGATGCGCTGCCTGTAGGATTCGTGACGAGCAAGTTGATCGTCAAGAGAGTCCGTTGTTCCAATGCCTCAATCCGCAGTCTGCGCTCGCGGCCGCCCAGGCGGTCGTACCGATACTTCTTCGGCGAAGAAAACCTGCGACGATTCTCAGCACGTGTTGTAGCGGAACCCATAATTGCCCTCCCAAAGGTCTTGCTGCAAAGTAACGACCGGCGCCAACCGCACGTTCAGACGGGGATACACGACTAAATGGAATGTAGCCGTCCAACTCCTGGTGCATGCCAAGCAATCAGGTCGAATGGTACAGGTACCCTTTTATGTGTCCTCCGCCGTGTGCAGGGAAGAGATACATTGAAGGCGCAGCCTCACAACACAAATTCAACCGGGGGCTCGAAAAAATGAGCCTCGAAAATGGCGCAAGATAGAACCTCGCTGGGGCATTCCAACGGGTAAAGGCAGCCATTCACGGCCGTTACACCATCTGATCGGCACGCTTTAGCGATCATGGTATCGGTCCTAACGATGGGTTCGTAATTCGCTTTTGGCGTCCAACTACTTCATGGGTAGCGTCCCGTCGTGCCTGCCGAAGCCAACAATATTACATGAACGCGGTTTACCGTAATCGGTCAAATTCAGTTTGTCAAGTACCCCCCAAGATTTTTTGGGTACGAGCGCCGCTGAAGGTGAAATGAAGACCAATACCAATCTGAACCAAGTCCCGACAATCCTTCCTTTTCTGACGCTGGGTGGGCGATTGGTGACCGCCCCGCACTTTTCCGGCCGCGGCAGTCCGAGACCGCCATCTCGGTATTCAAAGTGCCGCATCGCCGTAAAACCTGAGGTTTCCAACAACGAAGCCACAGGTACCTGTGGTGGCAGCAAGAGCCACTTCGCCCGGATGTGCAGCGGTGTCTTCTGCATGCCATGCCAGTTCGGCGCCGCAGAAGTCGGGCAGGCCGGTGTCGACGACCACTCTACAGTATGGCTGCTGGCCGTATCGAATCCGAAGCATTTCGCGACTGCTTGCCTGCGGAGGAGGGGCACTTCTCCGCGCGCAAGGAAATGCCCTCTAGCCCCCACGAGTGACCATCCGGGTTACCCGTCGCGTGATAAGTTCGTCGCGAAGCGCCAGATTTTTTTTAACATCTCCTGCACAATTCGCCGCAAACCGTCGTGAAAACCGGCAGTTCCATTACACGGTAATGGCCATCGAGCCACTGCCTTTCCGCGTGAGGTCCGCCGCCGATAACCGGCTCGTCAACCCTCCCTCATGTTCGGAGATGCCAACGTTTCGCGCAAGACCCACTCGATTCCGCGTCGGCCAGGCGAAAGGCATGGTGGACCCCGGGGTGGCCTCCCGCCAAAGGATGCCGTTTAGCAGTCAGATAGAGTAAAAGGGTCTACACCCAGGATGACCGGGCGGGTGGCCTGGCTGCGGAACCTTGGCGGGTCTGCCCCGGCCGCCCGCTTCCTTAACCGTTTGGGCCGGCCGGTATTTTTCGATCGACGATTATTTTTCTGACCTGCCACCTTTGGAACTCCCCCGGCTGCGCAACACTCCGTTTCAAAAAATTCAACATCGCGCAACAAATCATCATTCCCCGAGCGGGTCTGAGAAGGCCCAAAAGCCGGGGTTTCTCTGGCGAGAATTTTCCGAGGCAGGCTGATCTGTTTCAAATGGTGTCCAGCGGATGGACTGATTTCATCGCGCCGCCGCGGGAAGCGCGCTGCGCATTTCCATCGGCTGAACGGGCGTTATAGGAAATTCCGCTCCGCGTAAATTTCGCACCTGATTTGCACTTTGCAATTAGCCCCACCCTACTCCCGCATGATCTTGCACCGCGGCAGCGCGGCACGAAGCCGGGCAGCGCCTTGCTCGGAAATGCCCGTTTGCCCGATCGCCAGCGTTTTCAACCCGGCAAGTTTGGCCAAATGTGCGACTGAGACTTCGCTCACGCCGGCGTTCGCTCCCAGGTCCAGCCAGTCGAGCTGCTTGAGCGGAACTAGCTCGGCAACGCCCGCATCGGTGATTCCGTCCTCGCCCACGTCCAGCGACTTCAGGCCCGGAAAGCCGGCGACCGTCTTCAAGCCGCGGTCGCTGATCCGCGTTTGCCGGAGATCGAGCTTTGAAAGGTCCTTCAGCCCGGCGAGATGCTCCAGTCCCGCATCGTCCACACCGCAGCGGTTGATGGTCAGGCTGCGGAGCGTCGTCATTCGGGCCAGGTGGACTAGCCCGTCGCTGGTCACCGACGTGGCCCTGAGCGCAAGTTGCCTGAGGCGGAACCGCGCAAGGTGCGCGATGCCGCTGTCGCCGATGCTGAAGCACCGCACCAGGGCAAGATCCTCGATGGGCAATCCTTCCAATTGAGCGAGGCCGTCGTCGCTGACGTTGCAGTCCTCGATGGCCAGGCTTTCCAGCCCGCTGAAGTTCTTGAGCACCGCCAGGCCAGCGTCGCTGACGGCGGCCCCGCCGAGTTTCAGGCCCTTGAGGTTCTTCAGCCCCTTCAGGCGGGCCAGTCCGGCATCGCCCACGCCCGCGCATCCGCGCAGATCGAGCACGCGCAATTGCGTGAGGTCCTTGAGGTGTTCCAGCCCCTCGTCGGAAATACCGTCCTCGACCAACGATAGCCGCGTCAGGACCGGAAACTCCTTCAAGCAGTCCAGGGCCTCGTCCGTGAGGTTGTTCGCGCGCCGCAATAACAGGGTCTGAAGCTTCTTGAGCGTCGTCAGCTTGCGCAGCCCGGCGCTGTCGATCTGGGCATCTTGCAGGGCCAGTTCGGCGAGATCGCCCAGGGAACAGAGCCGTTCCAGGCCGGCGCTGGTGAGTTGGCTGCCGGAAAGCCGCACGCTACGGAGGCGTGGCAAGGCGGCAATCGCGGCAACATCGGCGTCGCTCACCGAGACGCGATCTCCGGCCAGATCGACACCCACAAGCCGGCCTGCAGCGTCCAATTCCATCTTCCCGCGCAGGGCATCGATCCGCGCGATGGCCGTCGCGACCGGGCGATCGGCCGCGACAACCGGTTTGCCGGCCCGCACGGCGGCCACCAGGGCCGCGTCGCTGGCCGCCGGTTCAGCGGCCAGCGCGAGCGAGCAGAACAACAGAGAGAACAAGGGCAAGGTTCGGAGGATCATAGCAATAGACCGCCTGGGCCGGAACAAGTGCACGATGTAGGCTAAACATGTCCCCTCTCCCATCCTGCTGGGTACAGCAGGCGGGAGAGGGGAGACTTCTCGGATAGCTTCTAAATCGTCCACGGCGCCCGCATGGGCCGGCTGAGCAGCTTCGTCGCCTCGGCATCGCCGACGATCTGCTCTTTCTTTGGATCCCAGGTGATCTTCCGTTTCAGCCGAATGGCAATGTCGCACATGTGACTGATGATGTCGCTGCGGACCGCGTCGGCCAAGGGGCTGACCGCGCCTTTGCGGGCCTTCACCGCGTCGATGAAGTTCTGGCTCTGGCTCTGGCTCTCGATCAGGTGGACGTCGTTGGGGCCGAGCTTGGCAGTCAGCAGCGATTTCGGTTCGGCGTCCCAGCCGCCCCGCCAAATGCGGATCCAGCCCTCGCTGCCGATGAATTTCGTCGAATCGCCGCCGGGCAGGAAGGTCATGGCCACACCGCCGGCCATCTGGATCTTCACGTTCCAGTTGAATACCGTGTCATACAGGCCCTTGGTGGGGATCTCGCCCGTGCCTTCGAAGGTCATCGGCCCTGCCAGGTCGTTGTCGCAGCCCCAGACCAGGATGTCCAAGGGATGGGCGCCCCAGCCGGCCAGATAGCCGATCGAGTAGTCGTAGATCCAATAGGTTCCGGGTGGATGGCAGCGGTCGGCCGTGAAGGGCGTCTTGGGCGCGGGGCCTAGCCACATGTCGTAGTCCAGGTTCGGCGGCACGGCGATTTCCTTGGTCGATCCGCCCTGGCCGCCGTTGGGGGCAATGACCTCTAGCCCCGCGATCTTGCCGATCCGGCCGCTGCGGACCAGTTCGCAGCCCAGGCGGCAATGGTTCGAGCTCCGCTGCTGCGTGCCGTACTGGAAGATGCGGCCGTGCTCTTGGAAGACCTTGCGGCAGGTCAGGTCCTGCTCCGCGCTGAGGCCCAGCGGCTTCTCGACATAGGCGTCCTTCTTGGCCCGGGCTGCCGCGATGGCGATCGGCACGTGCCAGTGGTCCGGCGTGGCGACAACCACGGCATCGATATCGGTGCGGGCCAGCAGTTCGCGGAAATCGACGTAGGCCTTGCCGCCGCACATCTTGGCGTGGGCCTCGCGGCGGTCCTTGTAAGGATCGGCAACAGCCACGCTCTGGCTGTTGCGGCAGTGCTGGAATTCGTAGAAATTGCCCCGCCCGCCGACGCCGATATGGCCGACGGTCACGCGCTCGCTGGCCGCGGGCTTATCGGGACCGCCCAAGGCGGTGGAAGTGATCACATAGGGGGCGGCCGCAAGGGCCCCTGCGCTTTGCAGGAATGCGCGTCGCGTAAAACGATGGCTGGCCATGATTGGTTCCTTGTGGGTGGGGGAGGGGGATGACGTTATACTGCTCGCGGCTACGACTGACACTAACCCGAAGCGCCAGCGAGGGCGTCAAGTCGTCCCATCGCTTGCGCTTCGGGTTTAGTATGAATTGTGCCAATCACAACCGATCGCAATAGTGCCTATTCTATCCTAAAACGCGGCAATCTGCATGTTCTTGGATGCCACTGTGGCGGCATGTCGACGCCGCTAGGCTTGCATAGAATAAAAGTGTGGTCTGTTTCGCGGCCTGTGCGCCGCAGCCATTTCTACTGTGCGGGCAGAAATACGCTTGTTGGAGTCCCGGCTTTAGCCGGTAATCCGGCACAAATTCCGGCTAAAGCCGGGACTCCAACGTACCATTTCTATCCGCGCGAACTATCTCGCCCAGAGGAGGTGTGCCATGGACAAAACATTGAACCTGTCGCCCGACCAGTGGGAACTAATCGTAGAACTTCTGCAACGCGAGCACGACGATCTGCCCGTCGAAATCCATCACAGCCGCGTGGCCGGGTATCGGGAAGAACTCCGCCAACGGCAGGCGGTCGTGCAGCAGTTGTTGGACCGCATGCAGGTGACGGTTGAGGTCTGAGGCTGGCCGCTCACGATTTGGCTCGAAATAACTTCCCTGCTTTCCGCAGAATTTGTAGGGTGGGACCAGCGAGCCTCGGCGAGCGCCGGCCCACCAAGAACCAGTGTTGGTGGGCCTGCGCTCGCAAGCTCGCTGGTCCCACCCTACAAATCGGGAAGTTACTTCGGACCCAATCCTTACCAGAGCGCCCACTGCTGCCAAGTCACGACATAGATGCCCAACAATAAGTTGGTCACGGCGTGGGCCAGCACGCAGTCCCAGGGATTGCGGCGGCGGACCATCAACCAGGTGACCATGCCGAACCAGGCGGCGGCGGCCAGCGGCTCGCCGGCGTGCGAGAGCACCGCGTAGCCGATGCAAACGGCAACGGCAACCGCGTTGACGTCGCCAAAGGGCACCTTCCACCAGTCCTGGGCGATCACCATGCGCATGAGAAAACCGCGGAGAAAGAACTCCTCGATCACCGGCACGACGGCCACTAGGCCGAAGAAGCGGATCGCCAGGAAGGCCCAGGCCCAGGCGGGCGTGGCGGCCAATTGTGCCAAAGGATTGTAGGCCGGACGCCCCGCAGAGCCCAGCCAGCCGGCCAGCAACTTCGTAATCCCCAACGTGCCCGACAGTTCGCAAAGCCCGACCCAGACCACGATGCCCACCACGCCAACCAGCACCGCCAATGGTCCCGGCGGACAACGGAACTGCCAATAGCCGGGCCGGACGAAGGCCATGGCCGCCAACGTCAGCGCGATCTTCACCGTGTAGACCAGCGGATAGGCCGAATAAGGGACCGCCAAGCCCAGCATCTGGCCGCCTGCTTCGTCCGGCGACGGCTCAATCGAGCCGACAAGCAGGTAGACGGCCAACGGCAACACGTAGATCAGCCAGGCATGCCGCTGCAGGAGCGACTGAGACCGGGCCGAAGACGTGGGTTCAGTTACGGGCACGATGAAGAATCACGAGTCAATCGGCAAAGTCGTAGAAGAGGTCGTCGGGCAGCATGCGCATGGCGGCAATGCCCAGTTCGTCCAGCCGGCGGCGCTTGCCGATGGCGTGCCAGCCGCTGAGCCCCTGCAACTCCGGCATGACCTTGACGAGCTGATCGACCAGCGACTGGGCCATCTTGCGCGTGGTGTCGTTGTCGGCCTGCTCCAGGATGGCCATGGCTGTTTTCATGAGGCGGACCAACTGCGCCCGCTGCAGGAGCGGTCCCGAAAGCCTGTCGGACGTTTCCACGAGCAGTTCCGCGACCGGCACGTCGAGCACCTTTTGCCATTCGAAGATGATGCTCAGCGGCAAATCAGAGGTCTCGTCTTCCTGCCGGCGGATTTCCGCCACCTCAACGTTCAGACGCCGCGCGAGCGTGCGCCGCGATATGCCTTGCAAACGGCGCACCGAGCCGAGCCGGTGCAAGACGCGATGATTTGCCGGCAAACCAACTTCCCCGGAGGCATCAGCGCCCACGGAACAATCGACAATGCTCATGACCCGTTCCCCACGTGGCCATGACCGCTGGGAACCTGTCACCGATAATAATTGCCCGAACGGCGAAAGAGTCGAGACATCTACTTCCCCAACCGGTCACGATCCAATCTACCGCAAAGCGACGAGGGCTCTCTTCCAGCCCGCGCCGCGCGATTCTGGCCCTTCGGCGAACGCCAAAGTGGAGGCCGCGAAACTTGTCCGCCGCCGGGTAAGCTCACCCGATCTTGCCCCGGCAGGATTCTCGAACAAATCCTATACCTTGTTCGACGAGCCGCAATGCGAGTCTTCCCCTCGCTGGTTTCCCATCACTGCAAGCCGCGCACGGTATAAGGTTCCTAAACCACTCGTTTTCCCCAGCCGCCGACTCCGCGAAATTATCGCCTGGTCAACGGCACTCGAGGCAAACGATTTGAAGAGCCTTCGTGAAGAAGCTCCCCTTCCAACGTCCATGATACACTGGACTGGAACCGTTCGCAAGCAAAAGCGGAAAATTCGTTCTTATGAGAATAGAGCGCACAAAGCCCGTGCGACGATCGCAAACTCAAGCCACCTATTGGGGCTACAAGCCTTCCCGGGCGAAAGTCCGGGCACGGCCGAGATAATTGGGGCGGGCGGGCGGGCTGGCCAACGACATGCGCTCGAACGTGAGTCGCGGATTATTGCGCACGAAAATCACGTCACCCCGACTTTGGGCCAAGCCGACCCGCAGTGCCGCTTCTTCACCCATCGATTTGCCTAGCCGAATCATGCGGATCTGCGGAAAATTCCGGGACAGTTCGACGGCCACTTCGTAAGTAGCATCCACCGAGGCGTCGTCGATAATGAGAAGTTCGAAGCGATCACTCAAGTCCGCGGCCATTTCCAGCACTTGGGTAACCGTAGCCGTCAAAGTAGATTGTGCATCGCGGACGGGTAAGAGAACAGTCAGCGATCGATTCACGGCCATACCTTTCCTCAGAGAAGCTTTCGCCCAGGGTAGCGTGTAAAACAACCAAGCCTTTGCGGGGCAATGTTTTGCGCCCGTAGTTAGTTCGGCTTCGCTTGCCCACAAACTCAACTCAAGCCTATATTTTGACACATGCGCAAGATGAAGCGGAAGAGACGGAAATACCGATTTCATCCGGGCATGGAAAAGCCGAATTCTCCTCTTTTGGGTGGAACGCGTCTTCCCCCCTGGAAAATTGGGCTATTGGGCGTTATGCTGATGTTCCTTAGTTGTTGTCTGTTTCGTGTAAAAGCTGTACGGAAAAACCTACCTATGTCTGAATCCTCACTGACCGCTACGGGGCCTGACTTCACGCGCGGCGACGGCCTCGTGCCAGCCATCGCCCAGGATTCTCAATCCGGCGAGGTTCTCATGATGGCCTATATGAACGCGGAAAGCTATGCCGAGACCGTGGCCACCGGCCGGGCGGTCTATTTCAGCCGCAGCCGCAAGAAACTCTGGCGCAAAGGCGAGGAGAGCGGCAACGTGCAACTCGTCAAATCGATTTACGTCGATTGCGACCAGGACACCATCCTCCTGAAGGTCGAGCAGATAGGCGGGGCTGCTTGCCACGAAGGCTACTCCAGTTGCTTCTTCCGCCGCGTGACCCCGCAGGGCCTGCAGATCGAAGGCCAACGGGTCTTCGATCCCGCGAAAGTTTATAAAAAGAGTACTTAGTACACAGTACACTTCTCATCCTTCACCCCTCATCCCTCCGCCCATGTCCAGCATCCTCAAACTTGGCATTCCGGCCGGCAGCCTGCAAGAGGCGACCGGGGAACTTTTTCGTCGTGCGGGCTACAAGATCACCTTCAGCTCGCGCAGCTACTACCCCACGATCGACGATGACGAGATCGAATGCCTGCTGATCCGCGCGCAGGAGATGTCGCGCTACGTGGAAGACGGCGTGTTGGACGCCGGCTTGACCGGCTACGACTGGATCGTGGAAAACAACTCCGACGTCCACGAGGTTGCCGAGTTGGTCTTTTCCAAGGTCAGCCGCCGACCCGTCCGCTGGGTGCTCTGCGTGCCGGAGAATTCGCCCATCCGCAGCGTCAAAGACCTGCAAGGCAAGCGGATCGCCACGGAGGTCGTCGGCCTGACAACGCGTTACCTGCAAAAGCACGGCGTGACAGCCAAGGTCGAATTCAGTTGGGGCGCTACGGAGGTCAAGCCGCCCAAACTGGCCGACGCGATTGTCGAGGTCACCGAAACCGGCAGTTCGCTGCGGGCGAACAACCTGCGGATCCTCGAGGAAATCTGCCAGAGCACGACCCGTTTCATCGCCAACCACGCCGCCTATGCCGATCCCTGGAAGAAGCAGAAGATCGACGACATCGTCATGATGCTGCGCGGCGCGATGGCGGCCGAGGGCAAGGTCGGCCTGATGATGAACGTGCCGCGCGACAAGCTCAAGCAAGTGCTCACGCTGCTGCCCGCCTTGCAGCAGCCCACGGTCTCGAACCTGGCCGACGAGCAATGGGCCGACGTGAACACGATTGTCGACGAATCGGTGGTCCGCGTCATCCTTCCGCGTTTGAAGGCGGCGGGAGCGCGGGGCATCGTCGAGTATCCGCTGAGCAAGATCATTGACTGAAAGGACCGGACGTGAGCGCTGAAGATCGCCTGGCTGCGAAGCTTTCGGAACTGAAGATCATGCTGCCGCCCGCCCCGGAGCCTAAGGGCGTCTACCGGCCGCTGATGATCGTCGACAAGCTGGTCTACACCTCCGGCCATTTGCCCGTGCGTCCCAGCGGCGAGTTGGTGACCGGCCGGCTTGGCGGCGAATTGACCATGGAAGCCGGTTACGAGGCCGCGCGGTTGGCCGGGCTGGGCATATTGGCATCGTTGCGCAAGCAGCTCGGCACGCTGGACCGCATTCGCCGCGTCGTGAAGGTCTTGGGCGTCGTCAACTGCACGCCGGAATTCACGCACCAGCCGGCGGTGATCAACGGCTGCAGCGAGCTTTTCGGGCAGATATTCGGCCTCGACGCCGGCATTGGCGCCCGCAGCGCCCTCGCCGCTCCCAGCTTGCCGTTGGGCGTGGCCGTGGAGATCGAGGCGATTTTCGAGTTGGAAGGGTAGCCAATGCCGACGACCATTCAATGTGCAACACTGCGCGCGCTCGGCAAGCCTAGTCCTGGGGCTGACGGTACTGCATCCACAGGCTGCAATTGAGGCCGAATAGGATTTCGCCCGACGGCCTTTCCGGCTCTTCTTGACCGGAGAGCAATCTTTGATCTTTGGCGGCACGTTTTGCCCTAGGGATCTTGCAGATCACGTCTGTCGTAGGCGGTCGATGCGCGACCAAAGCAAAAAAGCAAAACAGTCTATCCCGCAGGTCGTTGCACGCGGCCCAATTGACCATGCCAGTCAGACTTGGTCCTCAACTCTGCGTCGATCCGACCTGCCAACGCGCTTGCATCGTTATCAGCCGTGCAAGCGAGAATGCCGGCGTGTTCCGAGTTGCGGGAATGAAGGCGGATAAAATGCCGACGGTTGTGTGTAATGACGATCCGATCCTCCCCGATCGCAGTCGCCAGCACCGCCTCATCCGGCGTTCCCTGACCCGCGATTCCACTTTCAGCGGTTGTCCGAACATCATGGCCCAATTCGCGCAAGATCTACACGACGCCCAGGGGGAAATTTTCGTTTGCGTAGAGCAAGGCCATGGGTCACGCCGTCTTGTTGTCGACGATTTGTTGCTCGATCTCCTCGCGGTGCTGCCGTGCGTAGGCCCAGGCATTGGCCAGGTCTTCCGCGCGCAGGGTCGGGTAATTGCGCAACAATTCCGCTTCGCTCATTCCCAGTCGCTGCAATTGGACGAGGAGCCAAACGGGAATCCGGGTACGAACGATACAAGGTTCGCCGCCGCAAACCGCCGGGTTGCTTTCGATCCGGGGAGTCAGGATTCCCAGGTCGCGCACGACCCGCTGGAGCACCAGCGTCTTTTCACCGACCGTCATCTGGTCCAGCAACCGCTCGACTTCTTGAAGATTTGCCATTTCGCGCCTTGCAAGGCTAAAGGTCGGATCCTGTTCACAACGTCTCCCGCACCCACCGTCAGAACCGCGGACCAGCATCTGTTCCCGCGCCCGTCGCTAATTATAGCAGATCCAAAGGAGCGTAGCCAACGGCAGTGGGAGGAAAGGAAGATGGGGAAAGACAAATGAATTCAATGTATCTTCCTTTCCAACATTTTCCTTTCTAATGATTGCTTGGTCTTCGATTTCCGTCACGGGCGACGTTTCCGCGGTGTCTTGATCGAATCACGATTTTTGGCTTTTGGTGGCATGTTTGCCCATTGGGAACTCAGGGTCGGCAAACTGTCACGGGCTGGCGAACGCTTCGGCTTCAAGCCGCACTTCAGCCGCTGCGCAACCGGCCTTCTGCACGTCGGCAATCGCGGAGCGGATGGCCGATTCCAGCGCTTTCGGCCTGGCGATCAAAGAGGATGGATGCCGCCTGGTTGCATGGTCCCATCGTCCCGTCATCGCAGCCGGCCTTGTGCAGGGCCTCGACAAGATCGTCGGTCAATTCGGTTTGCGGGCTCAGCATCAACTCGAAATGGAATGTCTGCATGTTAACCTCTCGTTCCGGATACCAGAACTAGATTATTCGAATCAAGTCTTGCGTCTGGAATCAGTTTCATCACGGCAATTCATACCAATTCGTATCATCAGGCGGATCCCAAGTCACGAGCACTGGCTTCTCCTTGCCTGCTTGCATGAATAGCAGTACATCAAAGACTCTACCCGGCTCCTCAAAAAGCGTCGAAAAACGACTATTCTCAATTCCCTGTCGAAGCTGCGGAGCGCAACTTGCCCAGCACTCGCCAAGAAGGAAGGGCAGTCGCGCCACCTTCTTTCCGTCTGTGCAATTGGTGTCTTTCGGGAGGAAGAATTGAGTTTTATTCATTCCACGGAAGCCGCCACGTTGAAGGCCAGTTCGCACGTGGCCGTCGAACGCCGGCATGAAACCCGTAACCAGGAGCACGGCCTTCATTGGGTACGCGGCGTTGGTGTTTCCGATGAACAATCGCTCACCAGCGGCGCGTAGTGCGTAGAAGAAGTTCAAATCAAATGTGACAAGTTCCTCCAGTGTAGCTGGTTTGCCATGCAGATATCGATGTTGTTGCACGACGTTGAGGGCGGAAAGCGGTGTACGCGCAAGGACGGCGAGCGAAGCGTGTATTTCGGGCCTGCCCAGCAAATCCTTAAACTCCTGCACGTTCTGCACGTTTGGTGCCCCGCGATTTCCGGCACCCCAGCACCTGAGCACACATCGAAGGGCCATCGCAAGATCTGACACGACATTGTCTGTCGGTTGGGCTCCAGCCAGATACTGTCGCGCGATCGCCCGAACCTCGGAAAAGTCGGTCTGGTAATTTGCCGGAAAACCGTTAATCGCCTCAGTAATTTGGCGAGTCTCGCCCGTTACTCTTATGGGCACAATAGTCTCCTGCAATCGGTGCAATCCTCTCATTCGCACAAAACTGGCAGAAAATCGCGGTTTTGAGCACCGGGAGGCTTTCTGGTTATCCCATTATACCAAGAATTCAGTTCACCAACGCAAGGGGCGCATCTTTTGATTTCTGACCGGCCAAGCGCTTACAGATCCCCTCCTCCCGCCAGTCCGACGCCCTTCAAATGTGCCACCTCGTTGAGCGTGTGCAGCCGAACAATCGCCTGGTCGATCTCCAGGCGTGAAACCGACGCGTTCTCAAGCAGGAACGGATGCCGGTGGGCGGGGACCTCCAGGAGCGACTTGAAAGCGGCCGCCAGGATGGCGCCGTGGCTGACGACGACCACTCGCTGATAATCGCCTTGGGCAATTGACTCCAGGACCTCGCGACCGCGCTGCATGAGGGCGCGGCGCGACTCGCCGCCCGGCACCACGTAGTCCGGATCGCCGCTCCGCCAGCGGGCGTACTCCTCCGGACAGATCCGATCCAACTCATCGCGGCTGTGGCCCTGAAAGACGCCCACCCGGATTTCGATCAGGCGGGGTTCCTCGCGGACTGCAAGGGCCAGGGCTGCGGCGATCGGTTCGGCCGTCTCGCGGGCGCGCTGCAAGGGGCTGCAAAAGATCGCCTCGGCGCCCCAGCCCCGGCTGACCTCGGCCAAGGCGGCCGCCTGCCGTCGGCCCAGCTCCGAGAGGGGAATATTCAAGTGTCCTTGGACACGTCCTTCAGCATTGTAGGTGCTCTCGCCGTGGCGAATGCAGTACATCAACATCGCGATTTCCGTCGGTTTATAAAGAAAAGAACCATTTTCGCCGCATGCCGCCGTCTTGGCAAGTCGGTGGAGGCGGCACATTTTGGCGGCCCGGTTCTGTAGGAAATAGGCCACACCGGTTGACATTTTCGTCCCGGAAAATCAGAATGAAGATGAACGTGATTATCTAGCGAAATGGAGGAATGGATCCCTGGCAGGGGTCGTCCACTTCATAACGTTAAATGTTAAAGACAACCCTTTTCGCCGCCACCGCCCTTTGAAGGAGCCTCGATGTCTGCCCCCTGGATCACCTATCGGCCCGAATTGAAAGTTCTCGATTGCACGATTCGCGACGGCGGCCTGTGCAACGACCACGGTTTTGAGGACGGTTTCGTCAAGGCGGTCTATGAGGCCTGCGTGGCGGCGGGCGTCGATTACATGGAACTGGGCTACAAGTCGTCCAAGCAGATCTTCGCCCAGAACAAGTTCGGCGCCTGGAAATTCTGCGACGAGTCCGACCTGCGGCGGATCGTGGGCGACAATCACACTCCGCTCAAACTGGCGGCCATGGTCGACGCCGGCAAGAGCGACTGGCGGACGGACGTGCTTCCCAAGAAAGACAGCGTGTTGGACTTGATCCGCGTGGCCTTCTACGCCAACCAGGTTTCCGAAGCCGTCGACATGATCAAGGACGCCTTCGACAAGGGCTACGAAGTCTCGGCCAACCTGATGGCCGTCTCCACCGTCAAGGAGCAGGAAATCGATCAGGTGCTGGAGGAGATCGCCAAGACGCCCGCTGGTTGCGTCTGCGTCGTCGACAGTTTCGGCTCGATGTATGCCGAGCAGATTGAGATCCTGGTCAAGAAGTATCTTCGCTACGGGGCCGACACGAAAAAGGAGGTGGGCATCCACGCCCACAATAACCAGCAGTTGGCCTTTGCCAACTCGATCGAAGCGATCATCCACGGGGCCAACCGCGTGGACGCCTCGATGGCCGGCCTGGGCCGCGGCGCGGGCAATTGCCCCATGGAGCTTCTCATCGGTTTCCTGCGGAATCCCAAGTTCAAGATGCGGCCAATCTACCAGGTCCTGCAGGAGCAACTCTTGCCGCTGAGCCGCAAGCTCGAATGGGGTCCGCTGGTGCAATACATGATCACCGGCCAGCTCAACGAGCATCCCCGCAGCGCGATCGCCGCCCGGGCCAGCGACACGGCCCGCGACCAGTACGTGGCCTTCTACGACAAGATGTCCAGCGATTTGGACATGTGAGCAGGGCCTTCCCAGATTAGCGATTCGGCCTACAGCTTGACTGAATACTCGATCCCGTCCCCAAGCGGCAGTGTGGTCGTCACGAAGCCGTTGGCGGGATCACGGACGAAAGCCAAGTAACTCGCCACGTCGTCGGGGAAAAGGGTCACGTCGTCGGCCAGAACGACGGACCCTCGGCGCAGGCTGGGCATCAACAGCTTCAGTACGTCAGGGTACATAAGCTTCCAACCGTCAAGGAAGAGCAAGTCTATTGCCCCGCCCACGTTGCGCAGGGTTTGCATCGCGTCGCCAGCACGGATTTCAGCGAATGGGGAAAGGCCCGCGGCCGCAAGATGCCGGCTCGCCTTGGCGACCTTGCTCCCCTCAAGCTCGGAACCGATCACCACGCCGCCGCCGTTGTCTTTCAGAGCGGCGGCAAAGTAGATGGTAGAGACGCCGAACGATGTGCCGAACTCCACAACGCGTTTGGCCGAAATGGAACGGGCGACGGCATAAAGAAATCTTCCCGCATCGCTGGAAACGGGCAGCAATGCGTCTTGCAACATCGCCGCCTTTTGCTGCGAAGAAGCGGCATTCCAGACCGCTTCGTTGCCGCGAACCTGCTGGACAATGGCCTCGTCGCGGGCATCGGCCAAGCTATGGAGCTGCTCAAGGACATTTTGCACCTCGGGGAGCAATAGGGAGTTCGTCATCTGTGCTTTCTCATTTGGGCACGGGCATCACGTGAATTTCGGAACTAGAATCCGTAATTGTAAGATGTTCAACGGTTGGCTACCATCCATCCCGAAACTTCTTGTCTTTAGGCATGGGGTCACTTCCCAGCGATGGCGGGCCTTGGTAAGGTAGTGACGCGGGCTGCGATAATCAAACGGGTCCAAATAGCACGGGAGGTGAACTATGGCGGCGAATCGGAGTTTCAGAGTACAGGCTGACCGATGCTTTGCCGCAGGAATTGAAGCCCAGCCTGCCCACAATCGAGCGGGCGTTCGCGGCGAACCGCGTGGCGGACGACATCAGCGGTTCTTGGGGCGCGGTCCGACAAGAACTTGGCGTGGCGGGCTTGGGGCTGGCAGCCGATGAACGGCCGCTTCCGCCACTTCCCCCGTCGGGAGGATTCGGTTGGGGCATGGGGACCCAGGACCACGGACCACGCGATCGGAAAAAGGAAAAGGCGGCCAAGGCCAAGCGCAAGCAACAAGCAAAGGCCAAGAAGCGGAACCGGAAACGAAAGTGAGGCGCCGTAAAGAAATGAGTTGCACCGTTTGCCCGGCCTACGAACGACCGCCTTTCAGCAAGTCCTCGCCAATAATGGTCGGACACCAGAACTTCTCGATGAATTCGATCACCAGGCGCGTGCCTTCCCCGTGGCTGACATAAGGCGACCGGGCGGGGTTGTACATGGCGTCGGTCAGGTCGCGCGCCAAGAACACGTGCATGCCGCGCCGGACCATGGCCTTGATGGCGAACGGTCGGTTCAGCACGCACATGTTCGTATGTACGCCCATGATGATCAGATTCTTGATATGCTTCTGCTGCAGGAAATTCCAGACTTCCTGGCCGCTATCGCTGATCCCATCCTTCTGCCCGTCGATCTCAATGGCCGCATGCTGCCGGGTCCAAGCCCGATACCAGGGTGCCTCGCCCGTATCGGAACCGCCGTCCGCGGCATCGACCGGCTGCGGCGGATCGTCGTGCGCCGCCTCTTGGGGCATCTCCGCGCGGGGGGCCTCGATCATCCGCTTGCGGGCCGGATGGTCCTTGTAGAAGGACATGGTCTCGGAAGGGCAATGGATGATTGTGACTCCTTGGGCGCGGGCCGCTTTGACGACGGCGTTCATCCGCGGCGCCATGACGGCTACGCGCTCGCTGGCGCCACGCGACCAATGCTTGTCCCACATGTCGCAGATGATAATGGCGGTCTCTTCGGCCCGCAGCGACTTCCGGCTGGCGACAACCTCCCAGTGATTGTGTCCGTCGGTATAGCGATTCAACGCCTGAGTACGTTGCGTAAACTGAAGTTCCGCGGCTGCTGCACAGCTAGTTCCCGCGGCCAGAAGAACGGACGCTACACCAAGGGCATCTCTGATATTCATCGACAAGTCCTGTGAAGGGGTAAATAATGGATGGAGGTATCCCGATTGTACCCTGGGTAGGAGGCGAGGGAAATGTCCTCCTTGCTGGCTTGGGTTATATGAGTATTTAGCCCCATGGCGGGATAAAACTTCTCCAGCTTGACTTGCTTGCAGGGCCGTCCCTGCGTGGGTAAAATATCGTTTTCCTCGGAGCCTATTTCAGAACCGATTCCGAGCCGGCCTTTCTTCGTGCCGCCCGGGGGTTTTGAAATAGGTTTCAACAAATGAGGCGTTACGTGCAGGCGTTCGCGCCTGCGACATTCCCATGACCACCGCTACGCTCCCCCCGCCTGAATACCTGCCCCTGCTCACCACTCACATTCGTCAAGCCGAGGGCGACGACGAATCAACCCTGGCCCGCCAATGGCGGCTGCTGAAACTCTTGACCTTTGCCCCTAAGGGATTCACCGTCAAGGAATTGGCGGCCGTATCGGGCGTTTGCGAGAAGACCGTCCGACGCGATCTGATCCTCTTGAAACACGTGGGGTTCGACCTGACGGAGACGGTGGAGGATTTCGGGCGCAAGGCCTGGCGCGTTCGCCGCCTTTCCGAATCGGCGGGCGGAAAGGGCCGGAAGGGAGAAAAGTATTGCGTGATCCACGACGCCTTGCAGCAGATCCACGACGTGGCCCTGATGCTCGGGGATGAACCGCTCGCCGCCAGCCTGAAGCGCCTCCAAGCGTGGGTGCAGGGGAAATGTCACGGCCAAAGACCCAAACCGCGGTGAGAGGCTATCTACGACTGGCTTTCCGCGCGATTGTCGTCGTGCCAATGATAGGTCCGCTGCAGGGCCTGCCGAACCGCGCCGGTGATCTGCCGCAAGGTGACGGTCTTGGGCAACACGAGAAAGGCGTGCGACAAACGGGCCTGTTCGATAAGCAGGTCATCCCATTGGGCAGACAACAGAATGCAGGGCAGCATGGCCTTGAACTGCTTGACCAGCCGCAAGGTCTCCAGCCCGGTGAGCTTGGGCATGTGCATGTCCAGCAGGGCTAGGTGGACCTCCTGGGTGCGAATGATGTGCAGGGCCTCCTCGCCGTCGCCCGCCAGGAGAATGCGAAACCCCCGCGGCGCAAAGACACTCTCCAACGTCTCCCGAAAATTCAGGTCGTCGTCGCTGATCAACAGGGATGGATCGGTGGTGAGCATGTTCGCGTGCAACGCAAAAAGGTTTGTTTTTCCAATCTTCTGCAGTGCAACTTAGGTGCCAGGGCCGCGATCTTTTCGGTCGCACCCTAAACGGCGTCAGTAAGTCTCAGCTATATAATATGTTACGCTTGAGAGACCAGCGGCCGCAAGAGAAAAAACGGGCCTCCGATTGACAACCCACCCAAAAGATCGCCGTGCGGCTGCCAATATGGCAGGAAAAGATTGTGAAAAACCTCAGGCCGCCGGTTTCGGGCTACGAAAGCTCCCGCCGCGACGTGGGCCCAGCATGGCTTCCGCGTATTCCACGACCTGCTCGGCCGTTTCCCAATAGTGGTCGTAGACCCAATCCGCCTCGTATTCGCACTTGTCGGTCGTATAGTCGCGGCAGATCTTGGGACGCGTTTCGTAGATGCCGCAGAGGTTGTCCGGCTGCAAGTGCCGGCAAGGTGTGTGGACCAGGAGGTACCAGGCGCCCTCTTCTACGAAAACGCTGGCCTTCTCGTGCATCAGGAACCAGCGCATGTGGTCGAAATCGCGCCAAGTGGTCGGCTTGTCCATCGCCAGCGCGAAGTAGCGGCAGCACTTGGCCGTGCAATAGGTGCATAAACACTCGCCGGGCTTGAGGTCCTCCCGGCGAGGTTTGCCGCACTTCGTGGGCGACGTGTCAAGGATGTTCAGCGTGAGTTCGGGCATGCTCTCACTTCGCCGCACAATGCCCGCTGCAACACGCCGGCTTGCGCAACATCACGCGGCTGTCGGCCACCGAGCAACCCTTCCCCCGGTCATGCACGATCAGCGGGTTGATGTCCAACTCGGAAATCTCCGGATGGTTGCAGACCATGTGCGAGAGCCGCAGCAGGATGTCGACGATCGCATCGACGTCCGCCGGCGGTTTGCCGCGGAAGCCGTCGAGGATCTTGAAGGCCTTGATCGAGCGGACCATGCGCTCGGCCGAGATCTGCCACATGGGGGCCAGGCGGAAGGTGACGTCCTTGAGGACCTCGACCATCGTGCCGCCCAAACCGAACATCATCAGCGGTCCGAAACGGGCGTCGCGGCTGGCGCCCAGGATCACCTCGACGCCCTTGGGGGCCATCTGCTCGACGAGAACGCCGCGGATTTTCGCCCCCGGCACGTGCTTGAGCACGTTCTCATGGATCTGGGCAAAAGCGGCCCGGGCCTGTTCCGGGCCTACCACCTTGAGCATCACGCCGCCAGCGTCGTACTTGTGAACCACGTCGGGCGACATGACTTTCATGGCCAACGGCCCGCCAATCTCGCTGGCCAGCTTCGCCGCATCGTCGGGCGTGCAGGCGACGTCGCTCCTCAGCAGTGGCAGGCGATAGCACGCCAGCAACGGCCGGCATTCGGCCTGGCCCATGTAATAGCTGTCCTTGTCGCCCATGGTCTTTTCGATGATCTTCCGCGCGCCGGCCACGTCGCAATCGGTCAGGTCGAGCATCGTACGGTGCGGAATCTCTTGCAGCGTGACCAGACGTGTGGCTGCGGCGAGTGCCCGCACGCCGTCCTCGGGGAAGGGATAGTTGGGGATGTGCGCCTGGCGGAGGATAGCCACGCCTGGGGCCACGTCGCGAACGCCCATGAATGAGCAGATGACCGGCTTGTTGATGCCCTTGACGGCTTCGGGCACGACGGCCGCAGTCTCTTCGATTTCGGTCATCGACTGGGGCGTGAGGATCACGATGCCCATGTCCACGCCCGGATCTTCCAGCACGGTGCGGACGGCCGCCTTGTAGCGATCGCTGCGGGCGTCGCCGATCACGTCCACCGGGTTGCGGAGCGAAGCCGCCGCGGGGAGCGCGGGGCGAAGCTTCTCCTTTGTGGCGTCGCTCAACACGGCCAACTGCAGGCCGTTGCGGACCGCGGCGTCGGTGGCCATGATGCCCGGGCCGCCGGCATTGGTGATGATCGCCACCCGCGGCCCCTTGGGCAACGGTTGCGTGGTATAAAGCGCCGCATAGTCGAATAATTCGGCAATCGTATCGACGCGCTGCACGCCGCTTTGCGCGAGGAGAGCATCATAGACCGAGTCGGAACCGGCCAGCGAACCGGTGTGGCTGCTGACCGCCTTCGCGCCTTCCGCCGAGCGGCCCGACTTCAGGCAGAGCATGGGTTTGTGCGTTTCCCAGAAGATCTTGCGTGCCCGCTCGATGAACTGCCGGCCGTTGCTTATGTCTTCCAGGTACATGGCGATGACCGCCGTCTCTTCGTCCTCGGCCAGGTAGTCCAGCAGGTCGATTTCGTTGACGTCGGCCTTGTTGCCGAAACTGATGAACTTGCTGAAGCCCATGTTGCGTTCCTCGGCGTAATCCAACACCGAGGTGCAAAGCGCACCGCTTTGCGAAAGGAAGCCCAGATTGCCCGCGGCGGGCATCTTGCGGCCGAACGTAGCGTTCATGCGCACGTCGCTGTGGGTATTGATCACGCCCAGGCAGTTGGGGCCGATCAGCGGAATCCCCGCCGCCTGGACCTTTTGGCGGACCTTGTCCTCCAGGGCTGCGCCTTCCGGCCCGACTTCCTTGAAACCGGCCGAAATCACCACCAGCCCGTGGACCTTCTTGGCGATCGCCTCGTCGATCACGTCTAATGCCGCTGCAGACGGGATGATCAAGACGGCCAGATCCACGGGGCCGGGCACGTCGCTAAGCGACTTATAGGCACATACGCCCATAATGTGCGGCGCCTTGGGATTGACGGGGTAGACGGGGCCATTGAAGCCACAAAACAGCAGGTTGCGGAAAATATCGTTGCCGACGGTACCCAACCGCGTCGACGCGCCAACCACGGCGATCGACTTGGGAGAGAGAATGCCATCGAGCCTGGAACTCGTACCACTTGACATGCGAGAAAACTCCTATGATTGCTTCGGTGGGCATCGCCGCCTCGCGAATTACCACATTTGTGCAGGAAGACGACAACGCCAATCGGCCATTATCCCGCAACGGGAAAGCGGCAACAAGGGGGCTTTGCGCGAGAACTGCCGGCCCAGTGGTAATTTCCCCCACGGATAATCGCATACGCTAAGGACCGGCAAATCAATAACTGTCGGAAGTCGACGCCGTAGGGGGTGACTTTAGTCGCCGTATTGTCGAAGAGGGCGACTAAAGTCACCCCTACGGTCGCTATTTTGCCCTTACTATCTTTCCCTGCACAATGGTTGCGACGGCCGCGTCGTGCGTGGCCGCCCCGTGCTTATCCCAGGCGGTCAGGCCGGTAACGCCTTCCCAGGGCGACAGTGACCGCAGGGCGTCGTAGGTCCGCGCGCGGTTCAGGCCCGCCTTGCGAAGGGCGGCCACGACTTGCCGCACGGCGTCGTAGGTGTGGGCGGAGGTATAGTCGGGCGGCGCGCCCGTGCGGCGGCTGAAGGCGGCGGCGAACTCCTCTGCCGGTTTTCCCGCGGCGAACAAGAGGGGAAACAAGCAGCCCTCGGCCGCCACGCCGGCTTTCTCGACGAACTGCCGCCGGCCCATCCACGGCCCGCCGAACACGGATCCCTTGTAGCCGGCGGCGCGCAGGGCCGTGACCAACTTGGCGCTATCGACGGCCCCCGCGGCGAGTACGACCGCGCCCGCGCCGGACTGTACGACTCGTGCGGCCAGTTCCGCCGGACCGGCCTCCTGCGGTTTGTATTCGAATCGCAATTTCGCCGCCAGGTGCAAGCGCGCTAGCGCCGTGGAAAGCTCTTCGCTGAACAGCCGGGCGTCGTGCCCGTCGGCCGAGACGAGCACCAGTGGTTGGTCGCCCGCCCGCGTGGCGATTTCGTCGGCCAACAGCGGGGCCACCAGGTCGTCGCCGGGGGCGCAGGAGAAGACCCACGGCACGCCCACCCCGTTCACCGTCTTGTCGCAACTGAAGGGGCTGACCAGCGGCAGCCGGGCCTTGACGGCGATCTGTTCCGCCAGGTGGGTTGTCGGCCCGTCGATGCCACCCACAATGGCCCATACATGGTCATCGTAGACCATGCGCGCCAACCGCGCGGCGCCGTCCGCCCAGGGCGTCGCCGACCAGGCCGGAACCAGGCGGAAAGGCTTCCCCTGGCAGCCGCCCGTCGCGTTGGCTTCGTCGATGGCCAATTGCGCGGCGCGCCACGGATCGTTTCCCTCGGGGTCCGCCGGATCGGAGGGGCCGAAGAAAGCGATGCGGACCTCGCTCAGGCCCGCCGGCGCTTGGCTATCGCGCCCCGGGCCGGCGTAGTCCAGGGGGCGCTGCCTGCCATCGAAAAACGGGACGGGCGCCGACGACTGGTCCGCCTCCGGCCGATTGGCCGGCAGCCCCAGTTCCTGCCGCGAGTAATACTTCCACGCGCCCTGCTCGCGCTTGGCCAGGAAGACCTCACCGATGTCGTCCATCACCGAGCTGAGGATGATGTCGCCCGTCGCCCCCTTCCACGGTTCCGTGCGGTAGGCGATCATATCGCGGATCTTGGCGCGGTTCAGCCCCGCAGCCTGGATGGCCCAAATGAGCATGTTCATGCCGTCGTAGGCGTGCGAGGCGTAGGTCTCCGGCTCGTTGTCGAAACGCTGCCGGAATGCCTGCCGAAATGAGCGCAGCGGCTCGTCGTTGCGGTCCGGGTTCCAGGGGTAGACGCAGGTTACACCCTCGGCGTTACGACCGGCGATCCGCAGGAACTCGTCGGAGAGGCAGCGGTCGCAGGCGAAGTAGGGTTGCTTCATGCCGCGGGCCCGCATCTGGTTGAGAATTCGCGCGCCATCCGGCGCGTCGCCCCAATGCACGATGGCGTCCAGGTTCTCCTGTTGCAGGCGTTCGAGTTGCATGGAGAAATCCTGGGAACCCACGGGGTAGGCCATTTCCAGGATGATGGGACGGCCCAGCCGGCGGCTGCTGTCGACGAACTTCCGCACGCCGAAGCGGCCGTAGCGGTTGCTGGCGCGAATGACCCCCACGCGTTTCATGTCCAGCTTCTTGTACAGGTAATTGGTCAGAAGGTAGCCCATCTGCCGATCGTCGCCGATCACGCGGCAGGTCCAGGGGATATTGGTCTCGACAAAGGTCGGATCGGTGTCGGCCGTGTTCATGACCAGGATCTCGGCCTTGAGGGCCACGCGAATGCTGATGTGGCTGTTAGCGCCGTCGACCGTTCCCAGGATCGCCCAGGCCTTGTCTTTGTAGGCCATCTTGACGATCTCGTTGCCGGACGAGCCCCACAGGCCATTGTCGTTGCTGACGACCAGTTCGAAGGGCAGCTTGCGGCGCAGGTAGCCGCCCTTGGCGTTGGCCTCGGCGATGGCGAGTTGCGCGCCCTGCAGCATTTTGGTTCCCAGCGTCTCTTCGTGGCTCATGCCGCCGGTGGCCACGGAAACGGTAGGTTTGATGGGGCCAATGAAGCCGATCTTCACCGTTTTCAGGTCTTCCGGCTCGGGGACCGCGCGGCCCGGGCCCGTATACTCGATCTGCGTGAGAAAGTGCTCCTTGAACGGCTTGACGTGATGGAACGGCGCCAACTCTTTGCTGATGTGCGCGTACTTCGCATCGGTCTTCAGCTTGAGGTCCGGCAACTCGTAGGGGCTGAGTCCTTCGATCGCGCGAGCGGTGTTTAGGGCTTCCGCAGAAAGTCCCTCGGGAAACTGCCGCGGCGGTTGTTGAGCTGGAATCGTCTTGGAAGCCACGTCCGTCGCGCTGGCGGCCGTCTGCGCGTTTACCGGGCCAGTGTTCACGGAAGCCCGCTGCCGGACGCCCGCGTAGTAGCCGTTGCCCATCGCCCAGGCGAGCCCCTTCGAGGTGGCCACCCATACGTCGTCGCCATCGATGTCCAGGCCGAGGATGTAGTTGTGCGGCACGGTCCGCTCCAGGTCGACCGACTCGAGCACCTTGCCGGAGCGGTAGACGACCGCCCGGCCGCGGCGGGTCTTGGTGTCTTGCGTGTAGGCCACGACCGTGTCGCTGGGGAAATCGGCGACCACGCCGATCCCTTTGTCGGTGCCGAACCAGCCTTCATTGGCGCTGCGGCCGCGGGCGAAATTCGTGAAATCGCTGGGAATTCCGGTCTCGAAAGCGTAGTAGCCGCGCCAGTGCCGCCCGTCGTAGCGGCAATTGCCGAAATAGGTGGAGACCCACATGGCGCCGTCAATGTGGCTGACGGCGGACGTGACGTTATGGACTATGCCGTCGTCGCGATACAAGTCGATTTCCATCTCGTTGTCGGGGTCGAGATAGGGCTTCCAACGCTCGCTGGCGATGTCGAACTCCAGGACCCCGCTGCCCCAGACGGCCAGGTAGACCTTGCCGCTGGCCTTGTCGTAGCAGGCGTTGTAGTTCCAGATTTCCTCCATGGGGGCGTTCTTCTCGGTGAAAGTCGTCCACTGCCCGGCGACGACGTTGAAACGGCTCGCCCCGGCCGTGGTGGCCGCCCAGATGTTGTTGTTCTCCACCGCGATGCCGTAGACCACGTCGTTGACCAGTCCGCTGTTGAGCTGATCGAAATGGTCGAATCGGCCGCCGCTGAAGCGGGCCACGCCGCCGCCAAACAGCCCGAGCCAGACGTCGCCGGTCTTCTTGTCGACGTCGATGGCCGTAATCACGCGCCAGGGCAGGCCGTCCTTTTCCCGCCAACTGCGGATCTTCCCCGTACGTTTGTCGAGGCACGCCAGGCCGTCTTCCGTGCCGATCCACACGCGCGGGCCGTCAGCCTTGACGGCAAACACGTGGTCGTTGGGCAGGCCTTCCTTCATCGTAAAATGCCGCCAGTGGGTATAGACGAACGGAAGATCTTTCGCCGTGGCGGCGGATGATGCGGGGGCAGGGGGCGCGGCGTCGGCCCGCAACCCTGGCAGGAGTGCGAGAAGACTCAGGATGATCATGAAGTGTTTCATGGTAGTTTTCGCTTTCCTGCGTCTTGCGCACGCAGCATGTAGGGTGGGCCGAGTGAAACGAGTCCCACCAGATTCCGGATCGAAATTGGTGGGACTCGATTCACTCGGCCCACCCTACGGTCTTGTTCCACCCTACAGTGTCTTCAGGTACTCGACGAGATCGTTGAGCTGGTCTTTTGTCATGTCGTTGGTGACGCCGTGCTTGTCATCCGGATTGTATTTCGTCCAGATTTCTTCCAAGGTCTGCGCGATGCCGTTGTGCAGGTAGGGGGCCGAGTCGTAGATGTTGTTCAAGTGCGGCACGTCGTACGCCGCTACGCGGTCGAGCCACATCTTGGTCCCCACGTCGTGGATCTCGCGATCGGTATAGTAGGGCGGGAAGTGGCAGGTAATGCAGCGCCTTTCTTTGGGTATCACTCGCCCGTCGTTGGTCCTGGTCCGTTCGAACATGGCCTTGCCGCGGCGCTGGGGATCGGTCAAGGGCGAGCCTAGCGGACGGTAGCGGTTGGGCGGCCGGGGGATCGTACAGACGTAATAATCCAACGCGGAGAGCTCTTGCGGCGTGAAGGGCTGGATGCGCGTGAAGAAGACCGCCAGCCGTGGGCCACACTGCCGCGAGAGAGTAGGGTTGATCCCTTCCCACTTGAACGGGGCCGTATCCAAGATCCCCCGCAGCGTGCGGTTGTCGACCGGGCCGACGCCGATCCCGCTGGCTTCGATGTTGTAGGTCAGGCCGTCCACGTGCCCGTCCGGATGGCATGTGTGGCAGGAGAACTGGCGGTGGAAGCAATGCTGGGCCGAGTTGAAGACGCGCTCGCCGAAGCGGGCCTTGGTGATCATCGTCGGGCCGCCCAGGTCGATCCGCCCCACCTTCTCGAGCGTGCTGAGGTCCAGAACGCTGACCGAATCGTCAAGTGAATTGGCCGCGTAGGCGGCGCGGCTGTCGCCGGCGGCGACGATCCCCCGCGGACACTGCCCGGTGGGAATATGCGCGATCACGAACTCGGTCGCCTTGCCCAGGTGATTGGGCAGCACGTGTTCCCGTTGGTCGTCCGTCGCGCCCTTGACTACGGCCATGAGCTTTTGGATATCGACCACGGCCACGCGGTCGGAACCGGAACTGGTCACCAGGGCCAGCCGGCCGTCGGGCGTGATGGCCAGGCCCGTGGGATCCGGAAAACTCGTCCCCGGTTCGTCCAGCAGGACCTGGTCCACGCGGCCATCCTTCCAGAGAATGCCCAGGCCATTGGTAATCGTCCACCCCTGCAAGAGGCGCGTCATGGGCACGAGGTTTTTGCTCCGGTTCAGCGTAAAGAGCGCGAACTCTCCGCTGGGATGCCAGGCGATGCCCTCCAAGAGGTTCGCCTGGGGAACTACGTTGCGGTCGATGACGGTTGCCGTCTCCATGTCGATCACGGTCACCTCCGACAAGGGCGGTTCGCGGAACTTCGTGAGCCGCGAGAGGTTATTCGTGACGTACATCCGCGATCCGTCCGGCGCCAGGGCCGCCGCCCAGGGACTGCGGCTGGCGGCCAGTCGCTTGACTTCCTTGAGCGATTGCGTGTCGAGCACGGAAATGCTGTCCGCCGTCATGTTCAGCACGTACAGGGTCTTACCCGAGCGATCGGTGAGCAGGCCGTGGGGCTCGCTGCCCACCGCCGCCGTGGCGACGACTTTGCGCGTGGTGACGTCGATGGCGGAAACGGTGTCGTCCAGGCGGTGGCTCACGTAGGCCCGCGCGCCGTCGGGGCTGAACGTGACGTCCTCGGGCTGGTGGCCGACGGCGATGGTCGCCACGCGTTGCCGCATACGCACATCGATCACGACGACCTCGTGCGAGGCCTCGCAGGCCACCCAAAGCTCGGCCCCGTCCGGGCGGAGGGCCAGATTACGGGGCGTTTTGTAACGCGGCGGTTCGACGTGCGGGGGCAGCTTGGTCGGATGGGCGATCTCGGCCAGGGCCTTTTCGTAATCGAACGGCCGGTCGTGGGCGTGCTCGTGACAACCAAGGCAGGTCTCGCGAGCGACAGCCTTCAGTCCCGCCGCGGTAGCCGCACGCTTGTCGCGCATGGTTGCCTCGGGGGAGTATGCGCTGCCCGCCCCGTGGCAGGCCTCGCAGCCCACGCCCTCTTCGATCGCGTAGGACTCCAGGACGCCGCCGGCCCCGTCGTGATAGGCCGTGGCATGGCATCTCAGGCATGCGGGGCTGCGCGCCGGATCGCCCTCGACGCCTGCCTTTTTGGCCATCACCTCGGCCGTCCAGGAAGAGAGCACGGCATAGGCCCGGGTGTGCGTGCTGGTCCGCCACTGGCTGAACTGATATCCATGCTCGGCTTCCCGGTGGCACTTGGCGCAGGCCATCACGCCCGTATATCGCGGGGCGTCGCTGCGGGCGGCTTGGGGCACAAGCGGCTTGGGTGGAGCAAGCTCTTTGGCCCCGGCAGGCATGGGGTGGGCAATGCTTTCCCAGGCCTTGTCCATGTCCACGGGCGGGCGTTTCAGCACGGCCGTATGCGATCCTTTTTCTTTGTGGCAGCCCATGCAGTCGTGTTTGGTCGGCATCGCCAGCATTGCCAGCTTGGCGGCCGCCGCATTTTTCGCGACGTGCGCGTCGACGTGCTCGCTGCCCGGCCCGTGGCACATTTCGCACTGCACGCCATCTTGGGCGAAGAAAGTGTCGTCCTTCTCCGCGGCCTCGGCAAACGTGCCGGTGGCATGACACCCCAAACACATCGTGGATCGTTGCGGCTCCAAAGGAATGCCGCTCAGCTCGGCGATCCGCTTGGACTCCGGCCAAGCCAGAACCGCATAGGCCCGCGAGTGCTTGGAGAGCAACCATTTCGACAATTGGTTACCCTGCTGCCGGCCCTCGTGGCACGAGGCGCAGACCCTCGCCCCCACGTACACAGACGGCCTGGCGGGCGATTGCAGCGCGGGAGTGCCGTAATAGCTCTCCTTAGGCTCTGCCGGCGGTTGCGCCGCAGGCTCCGCCGCGGGCAACGGTGCCATGATCCGCGTCAAACAGAAGATCGCCGGCAACAACGCCGCCAGCGCGCATATCCCTGTGGCTTTCTTCATGGCAGGCACCTCATGCGCTCTAGGGCTTCTTTTGAACCACTTTCAGGAACTGGTCGGCCGGAACGTCTTTGAGCGCGGTGACCTGTCCATTGGGCCAGCGAATCTCCACCACGTCGGCCTTGGTGGCCTTGGCAAGCCCGAAGTGGGGCCGCGGATCGGACTGCGATAGGTAGCCGGTCACGGGAATCACGTCGTGGATCTGCACCAGCGTGCCGGTCTTCACCGTGACCCGCGCGCCGATGGCGTCGGTCTTTCCGTTGGATAGCTTGGGCACGATTGTCAACCAATGATTCTTGGCCCCGCCCACGTTCCGCAGGAGGTGCGGCGCCCCGTCGAGGGTCATGACCAGCAGGCCCATCTTCCCATCGTTGTTGAAGTCGCCGTAGGCCACGCCGCGGGCGACGAATTTCTGCTGGAAGAACTTGCCTGAGCGTCTGGAGACATCGACGAAATGGCCCTTGCCGTCGTTGCGGGCCAACACCGACTCCTCGGGGTGCAAATGATGCGCGCCGCCGGTGGCCACGAAAATGTCCAGGTAGCCGTCGTTGTCGTAATCGATCAAGGCGGAGCCCCAGCCGGCATACTGGCCGCAGATCATCGCCATGCCGGATTCGTGCGTGCGGTCCTCGAAGTACTTGCCCTGATTCCGCCACAGGGTGCCGTATCCCAGGTTGGGAATATAGATGTCGAGCAATCCGCTGCGGTCCAGGTCGGCGATGGTCGGTCCCATGTTGGATACCCCCTGACCGCCTTCGCCGAAGGCGATGCCGCGTTTCAATGCCTCCTCGACGAACTTGCCATTTCCCGTATTGCTGAAGTAATAGTTCTCCATGCTGTCGTTGGCCACGTAGATGTCCACTAGGCCGCGATTGTTCAAGTCGGCCGCCGTGGCACTCATGGCGCGGCCGTTGGGTTTGTAGACGCCGGCCTCTTTCGTCACGTCCGTGAACGTGCCGTCGCCGTTGTTGCGGTACAAGGCGCTGGCGGTGCCGTTGTAGCTCAAGGGGCCGGGATAGCCGGCCGCCGCATAATAGGAGCGGAACTTTCCCGCATCGTACTGAAGGTAATGCGCGATAAACAGGTCCAGGAAACCGTCGTTGTTATAGTCCAGCCACAACCCGGAAACGGCCCAGCGGGCATCACCGGCCAATCCGGCCTTCTTGGTCACGTCGGTGAAGGTGCCGTCGCCGTTGTTGTGATAGAGGATGGGCGGGCCGTAGTTGAGAACCAGCAGATCGAGATGGCCGTCGCGATCATAGTCGGCCGCTGAACAAGCCACTCCGTAGCTCTCCCCGCCGCCCACGCCGGCCTTCTCGGTCACGTCGGTGAAGGTGCCGTCGTGGTTGTTGTGGTAGAGTTTGTTGCTCAGCTTCCCCCGGTACTTGCGGCCGCTGTTGTCGTTGACGTCGGGCCGGTAACGGCCGTTGACCAGGTAGATGTCCAGCCAGCCGTCGCCGTCGTAGTCGAAGAACATGCAGCCGGAGCCGGTTCCCTCCACGATGTTGCTCAAATGATCGCTGCCGAAATTGTGCTGGAAATCGATGCCCGCCTGTTTCGTCACGTCCTCGAAAACGGGCAACTCGTCTTCCGCCCCGGCGGAAATCGCCGGCAGGACCAGCGCCGCCAGGAATACCAATCGCAAAGCCTTCACATTCCACCTCGTTGTTTCGCACGGCCTTCGACAGGCGACTTTTCATCCGCGTTCCGCGCCGCTGCGCCCACGATGATCGACGGCGTCGCCAGGGCCTTGGCAAAGCGATCTTCCGGCGTCAACTCGCCGTCCTCGTGACAGCCGATGCACCCCCGCGATTCGTGATTCTTCGTCCAAATCCAGGTGCAACTGCGCAGGGCTGCGCCGCGCTCGTCGAGAAGCTGTAGTTGAACGGGCGTGTTGGCGGGTATGGAGATATTGAACGAACCGTCGTCCTCCACGGCGGCCTCTCCCAGGACGCGTCGCGTTGCTATCTTTTTGGCTGCGGCCGCATCTTCCATTTTCCGCGGCAAGCCTTCCCAAAGGCGGAGCCGCTTGGCCGTTCCCCGCGGCATCTTGTCAGGGCCTGCAAGATCGGACGTGTAAACGTCGAGACAGTACAGCTTGCCGCGCGGATCGTCCACTTGGACGTTGGTCGATCGGCCGTCCGGCTCGGCACGTGGATGGACCAGCTTGGCTTCGACACAATCGAAACGCGGATCGCGGAAGACCGGCTCGCACTGGCCGGAAACGACATCCAGGCGGCAGACCCCGTACGTGCCCTTGCCGTCCGCCGCTTGGCGACAGACGAGGATGCGGCCATCGGGAAGTGGCGAGGGACATCGGAAGCGGCCGTCGGACGGTTTCGTGATGGGTCGGTAGGAATGGAGCGGCCTGCGGGTGGTCACCGCGGCCAGCGTTCCCCCGTCCGCCCGCTCTTGCTCGCTTTCGACGAACACGACCATGCCCTTGGTGGTGAGGCATGGCATGCGTTTATAGGGCTTTCCCCGCTTCTCGGCAAGGAGTGAATAGTCGGTTCCGTCGATGTTCACGGCGAACAGGCCGCTAAAGCCCGAGACGCCTCGCTCCCCGGGCGAGCGCTGCGAGCCGGCAAAGAGCAGGCGGCCGTCGTCCAGCAAGCAGGGATCGTTGTCGCCGCATAAATTGAACGTCAAGCGGCGGACGCTCGATCCGTCCGGCTTGCAGGAATAAAGACTCGTCAACGGCCCCGAGCCGCACTCGTTCCACGCGCGGCCGCCGTTGCCCACAAAAGTGATCTGATGCCACGGGGCCGGAGAATCGAGGGTAAAGAGCGTGCCCTGGTAACACGGCTTGCGGCAATCGCCGCAGCCCTTGGTGATCTGGCGGATGCTGCGGCCATCGAACGTGGCCTCATAGATATTCCAGTCGTCGTTGACCCCCCGCTTGCCGGCAAAGAGGATCCGCGTCGCGTCAAAAGAGACTTCCGCATCTTTGGCGCTTAAAAATCCCTTGCTCAAGAGCCGCGTGGAAGAGTCGGGCAGCACCAACACCAGCCGCGCGGGCGGCTCATTGGGCCGTAGATTTTCCAGCACGGGTTGTTGCCCTGACGCAGAATTCAGGCCTGCCGGCAACTGTGTCACAATCATGGGATCGGTCAACCGCCCCTCTGCACGTTCGCCTGCGCCTTGAGACGTGTGGCATGTCACGAAACTGACAAAGACAAGAATCGCAGCAACGAGGAAGGGCGTTTTCAAACCTCGAGCCAGATACTGCAGGATGGTGCTGGTATGCGCGACAACGAGCATGCGATACCCATCGAAGAAAAACGGCCCAGGCTCAAAAAAACAGACGCCACCACCCACAGCTTAAGAAAAGCGCCACCGCAGGTCAGCACTGGCAGCCCACGCAGTTGGCCATTCACCAGTCAACTATAGGTCCGGGCAATAAACTTGTCAACGGCCGGACATTTTGACGCTATAATGACACGTTTCAAGCCTCCAGGAGACTGCTGCCTTGAACTCGATCAAACCGATTGTCGGCGACTGGTACGATCATCCGGAATACTACGACCTCTCGCTCTGTGACGAAACGCCCCAGGAGGCAATGTTCATCGAGGCCGCCGGGCGGAAGTACTGCGACTTCCCCCTCTGCCGGCTGGTGGAGCCGGCCTGTGGCTCGGGACGGTTGGTGGTCGAACTGGCTGCCCGCGGCTACCACGTGACCGGCCTGGACCTGAACGAGAAGGCCCTGGGCTTCCTGCAAAAACAACTCAAGCGGCGAAAGCTCCAGGCAGAGGTCCTGCGGGCCGACATGCGCGATTTTACCCTGTCGCAGCCGGTCGACGCCGCTTTCTGCCTCCTGAACAGCTTCCGGCACCTGTTGACTGAAGCGGACGCCAAGCAGCACCTGGAAGCCGTGGCCGGGAATCTGCGGCCCGGCGGCATCTATATTCTGGGCCTGCACCTCGTGCCGCCCGACGCCTTCGACAATGCAATCGAACGCTGGCGGACCAGCAAGGGAAAGACGCATGTCAGCACTGATTTGCGGGTCATTGCGACCGACCGCCGCCGCCGTATTGAAACCCTGCAGGTCTCGCTCCTAGTCCGCCGCGGCGAAAAGCTCTGGCGCTTCCGCGGCAAGTTCGATTTGCGGCTCTACACGGCCGCTCAGATCCGCCGGCTCTTGGCCAGCGTGCCGGCATTCGAGCTTTGCAACGTCTACGATTTCTGGTATGAGATCGACGAACCATTGAAGCTCGACAATGAAATCTCCGATACGGTGTTCATTTTGCGGAAGCGGAGGTAGGCTATTGAGATTTGCCCCATGTTCCACTTCTTGACCCCTCACTACCGTGTTGCCAGCGTGCTGGAGCTTTCCGCTTCACGACTGCGTGAACTGGGTCTGCAAAGCCTGCTACTGGATGCCGACGGCACACTGAAACGCTACGACTGCCCGGAGTGCGCCCCGGGCGTGGCCCAGTGGCTCGACAGCTTGAGGCAAGCCGGCTTCGGGTTGTGCCTGGTCTCCAACGGCCTGGGCGAGCGGATCGGGCGATTTGCCGATTCTCTGCGGCTGCCCTTTGTGGCCAAGGCTTTAAAACCGCTCCCGCTAGGCTGCCGGCGTGCTATGCGAAAAATGGGTTTTTGCCGCACGAGCACTGCCATGGTGGGGGACCAACTCTTTGCCGACACCCTGGCAGGTCGTTTGGCCGGTCTGACGACCATCCTGGTGGACCCTATCCACCCCGAGGAGGAGCCGTGGTTTACGCGGCTCAAACGCGGCCCCGAGCGCTGGTTGTTGCGGGGCACAGGAGAATTGCAAAGTCCTTCGTAGCACGGAATTTATTCCGTGGCCTTGCCCTTCTTAGGGCAAAACGGAATGAATTCCGCGCCACTTTTTGGGGAAACGGAATGAATTCCGTTCTACGTAGGGATCCCACCGACAGACTTTGCAGTTCTCGTGTTGCGCCGCACTTGACTTTTTGCCTTGGGCAGAGTCGAATGTAAAGGGGGCAGTACGGGCCGCCAATTCAGGGCAAGTTGTCTTTGCATCGCTAATCGGAGGCTCTTTATGCGTCTACGGCCCAATTCCGCGTTCTTTCCCGTGATCGTCGCTCGGCGGAGCGGTTACACGATCGTCGAGATTCTCGTCGCCAGCACCTTGACCTTGATCCTCATGACCGCCGTGGTCACCGTCTTCGGCGGGGTGGGCGACGGCATTTCCCAGTCCCGTCGCGCGTTGGAACAGTTCGATCGACTGCGCTCGACCGTGCAACAGTTTCGCCGTGACCTGCAAGGCGCAACGGTGACCCCGGACGGCCGCGCGGCGAAGCCGGAGCAGAGTCCGGGCTACCTTGAGGTCATTAACCCCGGTGATGCCCAAAAGGCGTATCAACTTGTCGGCAAGCCGGGCAATTTCACCGCGTACACGAGCTATTCCTCCGACCCGGTTGCCGTTTCCACCGGGGGGACCTTGGCGGATTCGACCGTTGGCCCGCGCGGCAGCGTCGTCATGCTCACCTCGCGCAACGCCGTCCGGCCGTTCACGGGCCGATATCAGCTTGGCACGGATCCCAACAATCCCACGCTGCAGTCCGACGTGGCCGAGGTGGCCTGGTACCTCCGCGGCACGACCTTGCACCGCCGCGTGTTGTTGGTTGCGCCCGGGGTGGCCCAGCGGTTGTCGGTTTCCGGTCTTTCGCCCGCTACGTTTTTCCAAGGCAACGACATTTCCGTTCGCCAGGTCAATGGCAAACTCGTACCCAACAGCCTGGCCGACCTGACCAAGCGCGAGAACCGCTTCGCCCATCCGGTGGATAAATTCCCCTTCGACGTTCGCCGCTGGGGACTGTTGGGCTTGCCCACGCTCGCCGAGTGCTCATCGCCGACCTGGATGGGCAATTGGACGGCGGGGACGACTCCTCTGCCCAATCCGTCGGCGGTCCCCTTCAATACATCTGCAGGGTTTAGCCAGATCGATATGTGGGGAAACATACCCGCGAATGCCGCCATTAACGCGACCACCTTGTTGCCGGACCAATTCGTCAATCAGGCAAATAACGATGGCACTCGCCTGGCCGACGACGTCGTGCTGACCAACGTGATTGGCTTTGACGTGAAGTTCTGGGACCCCCTTGCTCCGCTGCGTTCCTATACCGATCCAAGCTCGAACCAGGTGCTGTTGGTCAAACCGGGCGACATGAATTATTCCGCGAGCCTGACCATCGTAAGCTACGGGGCCTATGTCGACTTAGGATGGTCGAGATTCGATCCGAATTACCTTGCCAGCCTGCCGCCGACTGCCCCGACCCCCGCATTCTACAATCTTGGGAACCCAAAGTCGTTGTTGAACACCGGATCCGCCCGCGTTTACGACTCCGGCTGCTTCAGCTACGAGAACGAGGGGATTTACACTTTCAACAACACGGGCAATCCCGTGTCCGTTCCGCCCACCAGCAGCAGTTACCCGCCGGGATTGGGCCAAGGGACCGCCGGCAACTTCACAAACGGCTTGGTCGATCAGAATAACTCTGACCCCGGCTACAGCGTCGTCGGCAGTCCGGACCTATTGATCACGTCGCCGCCTTACCCCGTCGCGCTCCGCGGCATCCAGGTCAAGATCCGCTGTTTCGAGCCTGATAGCCGGCAGATCCGCGAGGTCACCGTCGAGCAAGACTTCCTGCCGAAGTAAGGTCGCCGCATGAAAAGCCCCTTTCCCGGAATGGACCCGTACCTGGAGAAGTACTGGCACGAGGTACATCAGCGTCTGGTGATCTATACCGGCGACGCCCTGCAAACGGCCCTTCCTCCCCCGTTGCGGGCGAGGATCGAAGAGCGCGTGCTCCTAGAAGAGGAATCGGGCGATTGGCGGGCAGTCTATCCCGACGTCCACATCGTCGAGTTTCCCCAGCCGTCGTCATCCGCCGTGGCGGTGGAAACTGCCGTGGCCGTCGATGAAGAGCCCGTTCTGCTCACGCCCCAAAACGAGCCGCGCACGGAAGGCTTCATCGAGATCGTCGATGCCGAGTCGGGAAACCGCGTGATAACGGTCATCGAATTCCTGAGTCCCAGCAATAAGCTGCCTGGCTGGGGACGCGAGCAGTATGTGAAGAAGCAGGGCGACGTGATCCGGTCCGGGGCGAATCTGGTGGAGATCGACCTGAACCGTTCGGGCCAGCGGGCGTTTGCCCTGGAAGCCCGTTTCATTCCGGCCAATTGCCGCACGACCTACCAGATCTGCGTCTGGCGGGGCAATCCGGCGGGCCGATTCGAGGTCTACCGGGCGCCGCTGACACGCCGCTTGCCGCCGGTCCGCATTCCGTTGCGGGCGGCCGATGCCGACGTGCGACTGGATCTGCAATCGCTCGTGGACCGTTGTTACGCCAACGGCCGCTACGACGATTTGAACTATCGTGCCGACGCCAACCCGCCGCTGGAAACGGCCGACGCCGCCGTTGTCGATGAAGTGTTGCGCGGAAAGGGACTGAGGTAAGGATTCGGCGATTAAGTGTCGCCTTTCGCTCCGCGAAAGTAGCGCAACTTTCGCGGAGCGAAAGGCGACTATACGGTAGTCGTAGGGTGGGCCGAGTGAAACGAGTCCCACCATATTCCGGATCGAATTTGGTGGGACTCGTTTCACTCGGCCTACCCTACAGTTTTGCTATCCGTTGAAAGGAACGGTCCTCAGATGCCCAAAACGCCGCTGCACGTCAAGCTCCACCTGGGAACGATGATGTTCCTGCAGTATGCCATCAACGGCATCTGGTCGATCCCCTTGGTGAGCTACCTGAAGGCCGTTCATTACAATGACCCGCAGGTGGCCTTGGCCTACACCACATTGCCCTGGGCCGCGATCATTGCGCCTCTGTTCGTGGGTATGATCGCCGACCGTTTCTTCGCGGCGGAGAAGGTGCTGGCCGCGCTGAACGTCCTGGGCGGCGTGCTGTTGTACCTTGCCACCCGCGTGGTTGTGGGCCTCGACGGCTCGCCGCAACCGGTGGTATTCTTCTGGGTTCTCTTGGGGCACTGCATTTGCTATATGCCCACATGGTCCTTGACGGCTTCGGTGGCACTGGCCCACGTCCGCGACGCCGACCGGGAGTTCCCCTTGATCCGTGTGATGGGCACCATCGGTTGGATCGCCGTCAGCGCCGTGAGTCTGATCGCCGCGTTCTACGATTGGAACATCGAAAAGACGGTGTGGCCCCTGTGGATCGGCGCCGGGCTGGCGATTGTCACGGGGATCTACAACCTCTTCCTGCCCCACACACCTCCGCAAGGCGCCGGCAAGAAGGTCGCCGTCGCCGAACTCTTGGGGCTGGACGCCATCGGCCTGCTCCGCAATCGCAACCTGGCCGTGCTTATGCTCTGCTCCTTCCTGATCATGATCCCGGCCTCCTTCTATTGGACCTTTTGCGACGACTTCCTGAACGAGATCCACATGCAGGCCGTCCAGTTCCAGATGAGCATCGGCCAGGTCTCGGAAATGCTCTTCGTGTTCTTTCTGCCCTTCTTCCTGGCCCGCCTGGGCATGAAGGCCGTAGTTACGATCGGGCTGTTGGCGTGGACCTGTCGATACCTGCTGTTCGCCTTTGGCAACATGCAAGGATCGATCTGGATGCTGTACCTCGGCTTGATCGTCCACGGCGCCTGCTTCGCCTTCGTTTTCGTCACCGGCCCGATGTATACCGACCGCAAGGCGCCCAAGCGGCTTCAGGCCAGCGCCCAGGGTCTGCTTACGCTGGTGACCTTCGGCCTAGGCTCACTGTTGGGCACTTATCTCTCCGGCCAGTTCCTCGATCACTACCAACTGGCGGAGTCCCTGGGCGAGAGCATGCACGATTGGCAGCCGATCTGGCTTTGGCCGGCCTTGATGTCGGCGGTGACCGCAGTCGTTTTCTTCACTTTGTTCTCGGCCAAGGCCGACGCCGCCTCGCGCAGTGACCCGGGAAAACCATAAAACCGTAGGGGGGGGGGCTTGGCCTGCGCAAAATCGGCGGAAACGCAGTAGATCGGTATAAAGATTTTCATTAGGTATTTGTTCTGGCGTTATGAAACCTGCATCGAAAGCAGGAACAGAGCCCGAACAAAAGGCTGTCAAGTTGGGTAGTTTCGCGCAAGCCAGTCCCGGCATACAGTCTCATCCTTGCCAATTTCGGCCGGTAGGTCGAAGACCGGCTAAGGACCGGCGGGCTCGGGAATTTTTGTACTTACCCGTTTGGGGACATCCAACAAATGAAACACTTAGTTTCAAAAAATTAAACAGCCTCATCACGCCCGTCAGGGGATCCGGGCAGCGATTTATGAAAATCCCCGCACTAGACCGAGAAAAAATTCGGGCGTGCGGCGGCGGTTGTTTCAAATACTGGGCGCCCAAGAGCGGAAATTCATCATCCAACGTGACGGAAAGTTCGGCGCGCTCTGAAGGGCCGCGTGGGCTTTATAGAAAATTTCGGTCGGACCCTATTTTTTCAATATTCGAATGATCAAGACTGCTTTGAGCTTTTGTCATTTCGTATTTGAATTTGTTTCGTATTTCGATATTCGTATTTCGTATTTTTTTCTTATTTGGCGATCCGTGTTATCCGGCCCATCCTGAATTGGCCCACCCAAAAGGCATTTGCACGAAGGAATTTCTCATGTCCGACCAACCGTTACGCTTGTTGATTCTCGGCGCGCACCCCGACGATGCCGAATACCATGCCGGCGGGCTGGCGAAGGCCTACCGCGACCTGGGTGGTGTGGTGAAGATTGTCGCCTTGACCGACGGCTCCGCGGGGCATTTCCAGCGGCCGTCGGCAATGCTTGGTCCCATGCGCCGCGAGGAGGCCGCCGCCGCGGGACGCGTCATCGGTGCGACCTACGAAACCTGGGACATCCCCGACGGCCAGTTGATGCCCACGCTCGAGGTCCGCCAGCGGGTGATCCGCGAGATCCGCAGCTTCGCGCCCGACCTGGTCCTGACACACCGCACCTGCGACTACCATCCCGACCATCGGGCTGTCGGCCAGCTCGTGCAAGACGCCTCCTACCTGGTGACCGTGCCCAACGTGCTCCGCGAGGTGCCGGCGCTGCGCAAAGATCCGGTGGTGGCCTACATGGCCGACACCTTCAGCAAGCCCTGCCGCATGGTCCCCGACGCGGTGTTGGACGCCACCGGCCGCCTCGACACGATCGTCGCCATGCTGGCCTGCCATCGCTCGCAGGTCTTCGAGTGGCTGCCCTACGAAGAGGGCGTGCTGGGCGAGGTGCCCGCGGACGACGCAGAAAAGCTGGTATGGCTTCGCGGTTGGTATCTCAAGCACGCCCGGCGGCGGGCCGACTGGTTCCGCCGCGAGCTCATCGCGGCCTTCGGCCCGCAGCGCGGAGCGGAAATCGAGGCCGCCGAGGTCTACGAGATCAGCGAATACGCCTCTCGCCCGAAGGGGGACCAGCGGCAACGGTTGTTCCCCACGGCCAAGTGCCTGGAAGGCTAAGCACCGACCGAAAAATAACTTCCTTGGTCTAGTAGGGAGTTGGTTGGATGATATAGTTCCAGTCAGGTAAGAAATCATCGAATTGAATAGGGAATGCTTCAAGGAACCGAGCCGTGGC
>Ga0181520_10001558_pt1 | contig 46099 bp, 39 predicted proteins | sample PEATcosm2014_Bin_29_FD_132451 | JGI IMG/M metagenome (GOLD analysis project Ga0181520, IMG submission 132451) | Peatland microbial communities from MTU Mesocosm Facility, Houghton, MI, USA - PEATcosm2014_Bin02_30_metaG | ecosystem: Environmental > Terrestrial > Soil > Wetlands > Peat | place... | reverse complement strand
TCTTTGAACCTCCGGCCTCTGTTCAGTGCGGCAGGGGATTAACTCATCGAACCGCCGGATGCGGACCCGCTTGTCCGGTGGTGTGGGAGGGGAGGAGAGGTGACTCTCCCCCCTATCCCGATTGCTCAATGTATTGATCCGTCCGGCTTACTCTGAGGCGACCGGCTCGATCGACGCATAGCGCCCGCGATTGCCGTGATCGGTAAACTTCACAACTCCCGTCACCTTCGCGAACAGCGTGTCATCGGAGCCAATGCCCACGTTTGCGCCCGGCTTGATCTTCGTCCCGCGCTGCCGCATGATGATCGATCCGCCCGTCACAAACTGGCCGGCAAATGCCTTCACGCCCAGCCTCTGCGCATTGCTGTCGCGCCCGTTTGTTGAACTACCGCCGCCCTTTTTGTGTGCCATTGCTCATTCCCCTTCTCGCTTCCAGCTTTCAGCCGTCAGCTCTCAGCAAATTCATCCATTAAGCTCCAGCCTCATCCTCAGCACAAAAAACTGAAAGCTGAGAGCTAGTAGCTGCGCAAGCGTTAGCTTGCGCCGTACGTTACGCCGTCAGCCTCAATGGCCTTGATCCGAACCTCGGTAAAGCCCTGCCGATGTCCCTGCAGCTTCTTGTACTGCTTCTTCCGCTTCAGGTGGAACACCAGGATCTTGTCGCCGCGGCCTTCGCCCAGCACTTCGGCTGTCACCTTTGCGCTCGACGGCTTGGCAATCGTGCCCGCCTCGCCTGAGACTGCCAGTACGTCGCTGAACTCCACCGTCTGATCCTTCGAGTCGACGCTTTCAATTTTCAATACATCCCCGGGAGCTACCCGATACTGCTTGCCGCCGGTGCGAATGACTGCGTACATAACAAATCCTCCAGCGCCGCGCACAACACACAGCGCCTAAACTTCCAAAAAATCCGGTTTTGCGGTGGGGCGGATACAGGCTGATACTGCATCGGAAGGCGGGCCGCACACACGCCCAATTCTGGCGGTGAACCCGGCGCGTTCCCGCGTACCCCACTTCGGGGCACAGCGCCAAACTCTACGATTCTATCGTCAAACCGCACTCTGGGTCAACGTTTGCCGGCCTTTGGTAACGGCTCAATTTGAAGGGTAGGAGTTTCAGCTGAAGGGTACGGGCTTCAGCCCGTACATAAACCGAGCCAAATATCCAAGGGCTTTAGCCCCTGGCGGAGAGTCTTGCAAACTGACCCGCTTGCGCCGACGGTAAATGCCAATAGCAGACTCGCTATACTCATCCCATGCAGCCCGTCAGCATCATCGCCACTGAGCTCAACGAGATTGGCGATATTGCCCGGGTTGTCAAAAGCCTGCTTGCCCAGCAGCCCCCGGCCACCGAAATCGTCATCGTCGACGGAGGCTCAACCGACGGTACCTGGGAGTGGCTGGCCGAAGCCGCCTCCCGCGAACCCCGCCTCATCGCAATCCGCGACGAATCCTGCAGCCTCAAGCACTCCAAAGGCCCTGTCTCCCGCGGCCGCAACGTGGCTATTGCCGCCGCCAGGTCGTCCATCATCGCCTGTGCCGACGTCGGCTGCACCTACGCCCCTGACTGGCTCCGCAACCTCACCGCCAGCATCGTAGCCGGCCAAGCCGAATACGCCCTTGGCGGCACTTGCCTTGACCCAGCCGCGCACACCATCTGGGATGTCGCCTCCGCGCCTTTTTTCTCCGTCCGCCTTTCGCCAACCGAGCCCACCAAGTCCTGCACTGCCCGCTCGATGGCGTTTACAGAGGACCTCTGGCAGCGGATCGGCGGCTTTCCTGAGAGCGTCCTCGTCGGCGAAGACACCCTCTTCGACCTCGAAGCGCGCCGCCAGACCCAGCCCGATTTCGTCTCCAACGCCAAGGCACTCTACAGTCCGCTCAACACTTTCCGTTCTGCCTGCCGGCAGATGAAGCGCTATGCCTTCAGCGACGGCCAGGCTGCTGTGCGCTGGTCGCGCCTCTTTCGCAACGCCGCCCGCTGCCTGCTGCAACTCGCCGCCCTCATCACCACCCCCTGGACCCGACTTCCGCTCCTTGGCGTATTTCTGCTCGAAGCATGGTACGCCTTTCATCGCGACTGGCGTTTTCTTCCGCGCTTTGGTTTCAAGGCCATGCTCGCGCGCTTTGCATTCTCCGTAGTTGTGCCATGGCTCGTTGCCGTCAACCAGATCCGCGGACGCTTCAGCGCCAAGCCTCTCTCCAACTGGCAAAATCAGGGGCAGGGAACGGCGTTGTAGCGAATTTCACTTTCAAGCTCAACCGGTTCACTTCATTAGTCCCCTCCAAGAATTCCGCCTCCTCCCCGCATCTCTCCGTGCAACCTTTCCCACTGAGGTGCGCGTGTTGCCGGCCTTATCCGAACCCCCAAAATCGTCGCCCTCCCGCCCCGCCCCGCAGATGCTTCAAGCGGCGCTCGCTTACCAGCGCATTCTGGCATCCAATCCCTCGCATCCCCAGGCTCTTATCGGAATGAGCCTTCTTGCTTTGGCGGGTGGGCAGTCCGAACACGCAATCCGAATGGCCTCCGCTGCTCTCGCCGTCACTCCCGCCGCCAGCGCCGGATGGGTTGCGCTTGGCCAGGCTCTCAAAGCAACTGGCCGGCTCGCTGACTCCGAGCTGGCTTATCACCAAGCCCTTCGTTTCGGACGTACCAGTACGCTGGCTCGTATGGGACTGGGCGAACTGAAGCTTGCTTCCGGTCGACCCGCCGACGCTATCTCTGAATTCGAAATCGCCCTTAGCCGCCAGCCTTCGCTTGCTTGCGCGCATCTCGGCATCGGCAATGCACTTACCATCCTCGGCAACTTCACTCAGGCGCTCCATCACTACCGCAACGCTCTTGCTCTCCGCCCCCGCTATGCCGAAGCTGAATTCGCCGCGGGCTTTGCGCTCCTTCGCCTGGGCCGAACTCGTGAAGCTGAATCCCGCTACCGCCGCGCTATCGCTCTCAAACCCGGCTATGCCGCCTCCTGGATCAACCTCGGCAGCCTGCTGCGTGAACAGGGCCGCGATCGCGCAGCCGAAGCTGCTTTGCGCCGCGCCATACACCTTCGCCCTGACCTCGTCTCCGGATGGCTCAACCTTGCTGCCCTGGAGCGCGAGCGCAGGCACTTCTCCGCTGCCCGCGAATGTCTGCGCCGCGCCTTTCAAATCCATCCATCGCAGATCGAAACCCTGATCGCTTGGTGTCAGCTTCAGCTCGCCGCTCACGACATCTGCGGCGCCCGGGAGTGGGCTCGCTGGGCCCTCGCTGTCGATCCCAACCACGCTGAAGCCGTAAATCAATTCGGAATCGTTCTCCACAACGAGCGTCGTTTCGATGAAGCCATTGCCGAGTTCGAGCGCGCTGAAGCCCTCGGCAGCAAAGGCGCCGCATCCAATCAGGGCAACTCGCTTCTCGAGTTGGGCTGCATGACTCAAGCTCTTCAGGCTCACCGGCACGCCGTCGATCTCGACCCTGAAAATGCCGGCGCAAAACACAACCTCGCTCTCACCCAACTCCGTCTGGGCGATTGGCCGAGCGGCTGGTCTGTCTATGAATCCCGCTGGCAATTCCGCGAAGTCCACCGGGTTCCCCGAAGCTTTGCGTGTCCTCGCTGGCGCGGTCAACCGCTCTCTGGCCAGCGTATCCTGCTTCACGCCGAGCAGGGCCTCGGCGACACCATTCAGTTCTCCCGATATGCCTGCCTTGTGGTCGCACGAGGCGGGTTCCCAATTCTCGAAGTCCAACCTCCGGTTGAGCGCCTCCTCTGCTCGCTGGCAGTGGTTCGCGCCGGCCTTACTCAAGTCCGCTTGCTCGCCACGCCACAGAATGACTTCGACCTCGAATGTCCTCTCATGAGTCTGCCCGCAGTCTTCTCAACGACAGTCGAAACCGTTCCGTGGCGTGGAGCTTACCTGGGCGCGGACCCAGACGACTTCCACTCCAGGCGCGCGCAAATCCCCAGCCTTTGTCCCGGCCCGCGCATTGGCATCGCTTGGGCCGGTAACTCGCTCTACCGCGCCGACGCCCAGCGTTCGGTGCACCTCCGCACCCTCTTGCCGCTTTTCAACTCCGTTCCCGCCAACTGGATTTCGCTGCAGAAGGGTGACCCAGCCGAGCAAGTCACTAGTTTGCCGCGCGACGTGCGATTGATCGATGGTTCGAGCCGCGACTGTGACCTTGCTGAAACTGCAGCGCTGCTTGCTTCACTCGATATGGTCATCACCACCGACACATGCATTGCGCATTTGGCGGGCGCCATGGCCAAGCCTGTTTGGATTCTTCTTCCGTATCTCTCCGACTGGCGCTGGATGCAACAGCTCGACACCTCTCCCTGGTATCCCACCGCCCGCCTCTTCCGCCAATCCTCTCCCGGCGATTGGGCTGGACTTCTCGATCGCGTCATCTCTGAATTACTCGCGCTCATCAACTAATCTTTTCGGACTGGTCTTTTCAGAGTTGCTCGCTCATATCATCGTGTCCCTTCTCCCTCATTCGCTGTTGACCACAACCCTTCCACCGCGTCTATCCGCCAGCCTCACGCGATCTCTGTTGCGATTCATCCCTCGCAGAGATCGTCAGTGAAGGCGTGTTGTGCCCTGAGGTGAGGAATGACTCTACCCAATTCCGCGCGCCTGCATTCAGATGCTGCTGTGCCAGAAAGCGCAGGCTTCTTCACGACCGTCACGCTTGAGTCGCGGATCCACACCAACCCCTGGGCCGTCGGCACATCCACCGCCGTTAATGGAGCTTTGATCGCGCTACTGCTCGTACTCGGCCTTCAAACTACCGGCCGCCATTTCACTTCACTGCCGACCTCGTCGCACCCGATCAGCCTCACCGACTTCCCGCTCTTCGCACCGGCCACACCCCAGGCCAGCAACAGCGGCAGCGGCGCTGGTTCCCACGACCTCCTCGATCCAACGCGCGGCAACCCGCCAAAGTTCACCGCCATGCCGCTGGCTCCTCCTATCGTTCCCACGATCGTCGACCCAAAGCTTGCGGTTGAGCCGGCAATCGTCAGGCAGGCCGTCACCCTGCCGTCTGATCCTTCGCTGCCCAATATCGGAATGCCCAACTCAACCAACGTCACCATGCTCTCCAATGGCCCAGGCGGCCCGGTCGGCATCGGTTCTGGCAAGAACGGTCCCTACGGCGACGGCATTGGGCACACCTTCGGTCCGGGCACGGGTGACGCCCTTTTGCCCGGTAACGGCGTATCCGCTCCAGTTCTCATCTATGCTCCAATGTCTGAATTCTCCGATGAGGCCCGCCGCAACAAGTACCAGGGAGTCTGCATGATTTCCGTCATCGTCGACGCGCAGGGCATTCCGCGCAATCCTGTCGTTATCCAGCCTCTCGGCGAAGGCCTCGACAAAAAAGCCCTCGAAGCCATACCTCACTACAAATTCAAGCCCGGAATGAAGAACGGCCATCCGGTAGCAACCCGCATCGTTGTCGCGGTCAACTTCCGGCTGTTTTGAGACGATCAAACACTCCAAATTAATCAGGTACAGGGTTTCCCATCCCAGCTCCACTTGACCAGGATAGCAGCATATTCTAGGGCCACGAGTTCTATAAGATACTGAAATTAAGCCACATGCATAAACTGAATCTCTCGCCGCGCGGCGACCAGCGATTTCTCTTGACAATATACACTCTATAAAATAGAGTGCTCTTCGTACTCGGAAACTCTCCCAGTTCACATTTACTGAGAACCTTTATGACCACCACCGAAACAGTCATCGAATCCGCTTCCAATCCTGCCGGCTCAGCACTCCCGCTCCGCGTAGTCTCGCTCGCCAAGCGCTTTGGCCAGACAGTTGCTCTTGACGGCGTCAGCCTCGAGGTCCGCGCCGGCGAGTGCGTAGGCCTGCTCGGTCCCAATGGCGCCGGAAAGAGCACACTCATCCGGTCCATCGTGGGCAGAGTAGTCCCCGACGCCGGCAGCGTCGAGGTCTTCGGCCTGGCCGCAGGCTCAATGGGTGCCCGCATGGCGCTAGGTTGGATTCCTCAGGAACTCGCGCTTTATCCGCGCATTACTGTCCGCGAAAACCTCGCCGCATTCGGCCGCTATTTCGCTCTCTCACGAACCCAGCTCAATAAGTCTGTGGCCTGGTGCCTCAACTGGGCCGCGCTTGAAGACCGGGCGGCAGATATCGCCAAAACCCTCTCCGGCGGAATGAAGCGGAGGCTCAACATGGCCGCCGGCCTGGTACATCGCCCGCGCATCGTTCTCATGGACGAGCCCACCGTCGGCGTCGATCCGCAATCGCGCAACCGCATCTTTGAAATGATCGAGTCACTTCGCGCCGAAGGCACTGCCATCGTTTACACAACGCACTACATGGAAGAGGCTGAGCGACTTTGTGACCGCATCGCCATCATCGATCACGGCAATGTCATCGCGCACGGCACCAGGGATTCGCTCGTTCACGACGTCTTCGGCCAGCGTAGCCAGGTGCTGGCGCGTTTTACCGGCGCTGCGTCAAAGGTCGTCGCGTGGACTGAAGCTCGCGGCGGCCGCCTCGTAGACTCCATCGCAGAGTTCACGATTGAACAAGCCTCTGAGGTCGGTCCACTGCTCGACGACGCGGCGAACGCCGGCCTTGCCATCGAAGACGTCTCCATCCGCCGCCCCAATCTCGAATCGGTTTTCCTGCACCTCACCGGAAGGGAGTTGCGCGACTAATGCATTCCTCACGCGCCGCCCAAAACCGTACCGCCGGTCTCCCGACCGGCTGTACTGAGGGTCTCCAAACTCTCAGAGCCCGCACCAAGCCATCAGTCCATGGGGGAATCCTCTAATGTTCAGCGTTGCCCGTACTTCATTGCTCGCCCTGCGCCGTGATCGCGCGGCTTTTGTGCTCAGCTTCATATTGCCGCTTGCGTTCTTTTCAATATTCGCTGTCATCTTCGGCGGCCAGCACGACTCCACGCCTCGCGTCAAACTGATTCTTGTCGACGAAGACAAGAGCGAAGCCTCCCGCGACCTGGTGCGCGGCCTCTCCCGCGAGAGTTCGCTCAACGTGTTTACCCATCCCGAGCCCAGCGGCAAAAACGCACCCGTGCCGCCTGATTACACTGCGGCAACCGCTGAAGCCGCAGTCAAAGGGGGAGAAGCTCCGGTAGCGCTTGTAATTCCCAGCGGCTTTGGCCAGCACCCCGTGGGCTTTGGTCCCGATTCCAAAGCGACTCCGATCCAGTTGCTCAACGACTCCAGCGACATGATCGCCCCGCAGGTCGTTATCGGCATGCTGCAGAAGGCCGCGTTCACCTCAATGCCCGCAATCATGGCGCAACAAGGAATGCAATACTCCGAACGCTACCTCGGCGCCTACACCCCTGCCCAGCGCGCACAAATGCAATCCGCGCTCGACGGCCTGAGGAAGATCCAGAGCAACATGGAAAACTCGTCGTCATCCGGCAGCGGCTTCAGCGCAAGCATTATCGCCGTCAACACCCGCTCCATTGTTGGCGATAACAAGCACAATTCCATGATTTCCTTTTACGCCGCGGCAATCGGCGTCATGTTCCTTCTATTTACTGCCAGCGGTTCGGCCGGCGCCCTTCTCGATGAAGCCGAAAGCGGCGCACTCGATCGTGTCCTCAGTTCTCGCATCACCATGACTCGCCTGCTTGCCGGCAAGCTCCTTTTCAGCACGCTGCTTGCTTTCATGCAGCTTGTCGCGATGTTTCTCTTTGGCTGGGCTTTCTTCAAACTCGATTTCTTTCCGCATCTGGCAGGATTCACCATCATGGGCATCGCCACAGCCTTCGCCGTTGCCGCCTTTGGATTGCTGCTGGCGAGCGCTTGTCACACACGCGCCCAGCTCGGCGCGCTCTCCACTCTGCTCATCCTCATCATGTCGTCGGTTGGCGGCAGCATGTTTCCGCGCTACCTCATGCCGGAGAACATTCAGAAAGCCGGCCTGTTTACGCTCAACGCCTGGGCCATCGACGGCTTTACCAAAGTTTTCTGGTACCAACAACCGTTATTGGACCTGTGGCCCCAGGTTGGTGTGCTGCTCGGGGCCGGCATTGTCTTGTTCCTGGTTGCGCGCCGCGTGGCCCGCCGCTGGGAGTACGCCTGACAGCTACTGGTGGAATACGGATTCTGAAAGGGCACGAACATACTCTTGAGTGAAGAAGTCGGCGGAATGAAGTTTTTGTATCAGGGCGCGAGTTTACTCGTGCCGCTAAACCCGCAAAACCAGCTCGGGGCTTGAGCCCCGGAGAGATGCTGGCGGGGACCGGGCGGATCGACGGAACTCTTCCACAGCCTCTTCAACACCGAACCGCCGCACCGCACCTAAAGGAGAAACCCATGAACGCAAATGCCGAAGAAATGGAACTGAGAGAACGCCTCGACCTAATGCAGCGGATGATTAACGAGGGCCGCCGCAAGCAGGAGAGCTGGGGCTGGACCTTCGTGTTGTGGGGCGTTGCGTATTACGTTGCGTTCTTCTGGGCGTGGCTGGGCAGCTTTCCTATTGCGTGGCCAGTCACCATGACCGCAGGAGGAATCCTCACCTTCATCGGGTTTTCGCGCCGGCAATATCGGGTGCCCGAAACTACCATCGGCCGCGCCATCGCTTCAATCTGGATTGCAACCGGAAGTTCGATGTTCATCCTGTTTGATGCGATGGGCTTTGGTTTGCACCTGGCCGATCCGCGCGCCTTTTTTGCTGCCGCGTCAGCGATGATCGGCCTCGCCAATGCCGCCTGCAGCCTCACGCTCAAGTGGAAAGCGGAGTTCTTTTGCGCAATCGTGTGGTGGGCCGCCGCGGTTATTGCCTGCTTCACCAGTCTGGTAACAACTATCATTGCCTTTCTCGCCGCCATCTTCCTATGCCAGATCGTCTTCGGCGCGTACATGATGGTGCTCGAAGCGCGCCAGCGCCGGCAGGTCGCGCGTCATGCCTGAACTGCCTGAACTCAATCCAGTGATCCACGGCAAACTGCGCCTGGCTCTGCTCTCCCTTCTAGCGGGAGTTGAAGAAGCAGAGTTCACGTGGCTCCGCGCCAAAACCGGCTCAACCGACGGCAACCTCGGTGCGCAATTGATGAAGCTTGAAGAGTCGGGCTACGTCGCGGTCGAAAAGAAATTCGTGCAGCGCAAGCCGCAAACCATCTACCGCATGACCGAAGCCGGCCGCGAGGCGCTGCAGGAATACGTGCAGGCGCTGAGGCAATTGCTCGGCGCCGCAATCTAGACCGGAACAATCGATCAGGGATTAGTTTGAGAACCAGGAAATTGTCATCGTTCTCAAAGGAGAACAAAATCATGTTCAATAGCGCAGACACCACTCACAATAGCTTTTCGCCAATCGTGGTCTTATTGGCGGTCGTCGCTTCGCAGGCGATGCTTGCGACCGCAGGCCACGCTCAGGCGGCTACTGCGCCGGCGTTTGAAGTTGCCACGATTAAGCCAAGCAATACAGACTTGCCAGGGATGGGAATCAGTATTCAAGGGCATCAGTTTTCCACGCACAAAACCACCCTGAACTTTCTCATCAAGTTCGCCTATCGCTTGAATGCGCGGCAAGTTGTCGGTGGGCCTGCCTGGCTCGACACAGAAGAATACGATATTGTCGCTAAACCTGAGGGAGAATCAAGCCTCACAATGAGTCAGTTAAGGCCGATGGTTCAGAGACTTCTGGAGGATCGGTTCAAGCTAACATTTCATCGAGAGCAAAGAAAACTCCCTGTCTACGCACTTGTGGTTGGGAAGAATGGAGCCAGGCTGAAGAAGAGCGAAGCTGACCCAGCCGGTCTCCCCGGTGTGCAGGTGCAGGGCGCCTCGGCATTGACTATTTCAGCGACAAACAACACAATGCTCGGGCTTGCCGCAGTGCTCCAGATGAGTTTCGTAGATCGGCCAATGGTGGACCATACCGGGCTCGCCGGGAAGTACGACTTCACCCTGAGATTTACGCCCGATCTAGCGACGCCATCTGGTTCGCTGACGAACGATCCGAATGCCCCGCCCGATCTCTTCACCGCAATTCAGGAACAACTCGGGCTGAAACTGGAAGCGGTCCAGGCTCCCGCAGAGGTCCTGGTTGTCGATCACATTGAGAGACCTTCAGAGAATTAGAACTGTTTTGGAGATTTCGCACTTAGGTGCTGGCGGCAGGCCACGAACGCCGAATCAACTCTGCGTCCCTGCTGCAATTTCCCTTCTCACCCGCTCCATGATCCCCAGGTAATAGGCAAGGTTGTGAATCGTATTCAGCGTGCCTGAAAGCGCTTCGCCGGCCTGCATCAAATGACGCAGATAGGCGCGCGAGTATCTCCGGCACACCATGCAATTGCAATTCGGGTCGGGCGGATTCCGATCCTCTGCGTATTGCTTGTTCTTGATGTTCACCCGCCCCTCGCTGGTGAACAGTAAACCGTGCCGCGCCGCGCGCGTGGGCAGAACGCAATCCATCATGTCCACGCCTAGTTTCGCGTACTGTTCAATTTCGTCGGGATACCCGACACCCATTACATAACGTGGCTTGTCGCGAGGTAGCAGCGGCAGAACTTCGGCAATCATTTCGAGCGTTAGTTCGCGCGGCTCGCCTACGCTAAGTCCGCCGATGGCGTAGCCGTCGAACTCCATCTCAACCAGTCGCTCGGCGCATTCGCGGCGTAGATCCGCATACATGCCGCCTTGCACAATGCCAAACAGGCTCTGGGTGCGGCCTCCGAACTCTTCGCGCCAGACCACTTCGTCGCGGTGTGACCTGAAGTGATCAAGCGACCGCTTCGCCCAGGCCATCGTCAACCGCAGGCTCTGTTCCGCGCGCTTGCGATCGGCAGGGTATTCGGTGCATTCATCAAAGGCCATGCAGATATCCGCGCCCAGTGCAATTTGAACATCGATCGAGTGCTCGGGAGTAAATGAGTGGCTACTGCCATCCAGGTGCGATCGAAACTGCACTCCATCGTCAGTAACTTTGCGCAACTGGTTCAGGCTGAATACCTGGAACCCGCCCGAATCGGTAAGCGTGGCGCGCGGCCAACTGATGAATCTATGTAGTCCGCCCATGCGCCGGATCGCCTCGTGACCGGGCCGCAGATAGAGGTGATAAGTGTTGCCGAGAATGATCTGCGCACCAAGGCTCTCAAGCACATCCTGCGCAACGGCTTTGACTGAACCGGCCGTGCCCACCGGCATAAACACCGGCGTCTCCACCACCTGGTGGGGCAAATCAAGCCGCGCCCGCCGTCCGCCGAGCGCGCTCCCTGAAAGGATGTCAAACTTGAGGCTCACCAGAGAATTCTATCGTTCCGGGCGAATCGGGTTGCGGCTCATGCCGCGCGCACAATCAGGCGTTTGCCCAGCGCACGCATCGCCGCGTCAACGCGGTCAATCTTGCTCGCATGCCGCAAATTTGTCAGACGGCTGACTTCCTGCGGGGTCGTCCCGATGCGCCGCGCCAACTCCGCCGGCCGCACTTTCTGACGCAGCATTTCATTCAGCAGCAGCACCTTTGCCGCCACACTGGGAGCCAATTCAACCGTTCGCTGTCCGCGCTTTGGTGCCGACGGCATCGGAATTCGCCGCCGCTCTTCGAAATAGAAATCCAGCGCCGATTCCAGCGCGTCGGCGGCATGCCGCAACGCATCATCAATATCTTCACCTTGCGTAATCGCCTCTGGAATGTCGGGGAACGTTACGACGTATCCGCCTTCTCTTTCAGCCTTTAACCGGACCGGATATTTCATTTCTCCTCCTTTAACCCGAGCTGTTTCTCAATTGCTTCAGCCGCACCTTGCTTCGCCAGCCAGCGTTTGAACTCACTGCTCTTCGCGGAAGCAAATTATAAACAATTTTGTTTATACCAGCCAATGGACTCGCAGCCCAGATCTCGGCTATTCCCCATCTGAACCAAATCGCACCTGGAAACCGGCTCTCGCCACGCGCGGCTGTCCCAGCGTTGTCGTCGGCGTCTCCGAAACTTGAATCGCACGGCCCAAAAGATTCTCTCCCGCCGCAAAAACCTCCAGCCGGTTCCCAAAACTGTGCGAACCGTAAGCGTCCAGCCTGAAGTAACCATGCAGTAGAAACGCATTCGCATCGCCGTCGTACATGCGTCCGCTCAACCGGCTTTGCAAGCTCAATGTTCCAATGTGCGCGTCTGATGCCCGTATATTCAGCGTCGCAAGATTTCTGGCTACTTCCGGAATCCACTTGCCGTAATCCTGTGCGCCTCGCGAAACCGTTGCATGCGCATACTGATAACCGCCATCGATTGCCATCCACCGCAGCGGCGCAACCTCGTAATCCAGTGAAACACCGCGGCTCTCAATCTGCCCCAGATTTTCACGCATCAGCAGAATCGGCGAAGAATTCGGATTGGTTGTGAGCGCGCTGATTGGCCGGTTTACCTCGGTGAGAAAATAACTTGCCCTGACCGTGCCCCACTGCTGATGCGTGGCCACGCCCGTTTCCCAACCCGTAGCGCGTTCGCTCTTCAGATTCCCATTCGCCAGTGTCAATTCGTTCCCGACTTGCGTCGAACGGTAAAGTTCATTCGGGGTCGGCGCCCGAAACGCGCGAAACCCGCTCGCCGAAATTGCCCAATGCTCGCCGACCTTGCGCGAGACCCCGAGACGCGGATTGAATAACCTCTCACCGAACTGCGGAGGCTGCTTGGCGCTCAGCGTCCATTCAGTCCCGTTCCAGCTCAATTGCTGCCCGTCGTAATTCTGGAACCAATCGACGCGCCCCGACGCGGTCGCCGTCCATCCGCCACGCAACCACATCGCCTCGGCATAGCCGCCCGAGTCGCGTTGATGATCGTGCAAGTTTGTCAGCCCCGCTTTCGCCCCGAACGATTGTTCGTCATCCCACACGCGCACATCGCGCACATCGGCGCCGGCCACCAGCAGAAGTCTCGACCTGATCGACTGCGTCCAGTTCAGCGCCGCACCCAATTCGTTGTCGGGAACGTAAGAATATTTGGTCGGCGTTTCGCCGCAACGATAGGTGCAGACAGCATCTCCAAAATCCGGCAGGTTTGAAATGCTCGAGAACGTTTGCCTGTACCGCTCATCGCTGCCGTAGAGACGCAGCCTGAGCGCATTGCCCTGACTGTTGGCCCAGTCCCCGCCGGTCGCATAGCGTACCAGCCTTGTCCCATTGAACTGATATGGCGTTCCGTTGTGCCGCAGTTCGTTGAATCCGCTTACCCGCGCAAATTCGCGAAGGGCGCCGCTCCCATGTTCCCCCATCAGCAGCGCATTCTCGCTATGCACATTACTCGGCTGGTCCACCGGGCCGCGTTGATCCGGCGCCTCCTGAATGTATCCATCCGTTCCATTCAGCCCTCCTGCAACCAACCCGCCCCACTCACCACCGTTCGCGGTTGCGAGTGCGCTTTGATCGTAGGTCTCTTCACCGCCGTAAGTGCTCCGCACCTCCAACCCTTTTGACAAGGGGCGCGCGGTAATAATGTTCACCACGCCGCCGATCGCGCTCGATCCATACAAGTCGCTGGCTCCGCCACGCACCAACTCCACGTCCCGGATTGCCAGCTCCGGAGTCTCCTGCCAGTGAATCCAGCCACCCAGTGGATCGTTGAGCGGCACATCGTCCCCCGTGACCAGGGTCCTGCTTGCCGAGGTCGAACCCAGCCCGCGCAGGCTTATTCCCTGTGAGGTTGGATTTGCCGCCAGCGAGCTCGATCGCCGGAACAGCTCCACTCCCGGCAACTGCCGAAGACCATCGTCAAGCGTGATTGCCGCAGTCGTTCGCAGTGTCTTTTGTGTCAGTGTCCTCGTGGTCGCGGGGCTCTCGAGGTCGCCCATCGGTGTCCGGTACGCCGTTACCGTGACCTGTTCCGCGGCCTGCGCGGGTCCCAGCCTGATCGTCGCAGCTGCCGTCAGCAACTCGCTTCGCGATGCAAATCCATTCGCCGAGATTCGCACGGAGCAGGGAATTGTGCACTCGATCGTTGCCTGGCCTGCCTCATCGGATCGCCCCAGCGTTTTGCCGTTGTTATCGGCAATCGCCGCTCCAGCCAGAACCGCTCCGCGCGCATCTTCAACCGTGATCCGAATCGACGACGACGCCTGGGCGCGCGTCACTGCTGCCGGCATCAGCGCGAGAACTGCCAGAGCGCCAACTAACGCTTTCGATTGACACAACTTCATCTGTTGTTTGATCCGAATTCAGGGAAAGGCCGGCCCGCAATTTCTCTAACAATTCTTTCACCTTTGCGCCGGAGCGGGGGTCGAGTGCGGCAGGGGCAATCTCGTTCAGCGGAACCAGCGCAAATTCGCGCTCAGCCAGACGCGGATGGGGAATCTCCAATCCTGACTCGCTCACTATCAAATCGCCATACAAAAGAATGTCCAGGTCCAGGGTGCGCGGCCCATTCGCAATGGCGCTGGCGCGGTCCCGGCCAAACTCCCGCTCTATCCTCAGCAGTGAAACCAGCAAAGCACGCGGGCCCAGATGCGTCTCCACTCCAACCACCGCATTCAGAAATCGCGGCTGATTCGCATAGCCTACCGGCGCAGTCGAGTAAAGGCTGGAACGCGCTATCACCTGCCCCAGTGAGGCAAGCCGTTCCACTGCCGCGGCAAGAGTTGCCGCCGGCGAACCGGCCGCGCTCGCAAGGTTCGACCCAAGTCCGATGTACGCAACAGACATCCTGCATCAAGGTTAGCTGAGTACCCGGCCGAGCCTGACAGCGTGGCGGCTAATCCTCGCGCAGCGCCTGCATCGGCTGAATCGACGCCGCCTTCCGCGCCGGGATCAGGGATGCAACCAGCCCCACCAATGCCAACACGGCCGCCACACACAAGTAAGTGGAGACGTCAGACGGTTTCACTTGGTAGAGAAAGCTCTTCACCAGCCTTCCGGTGGCAAACGCCAGCAACAGTCCCGCTGCGAGTCCGACGCCGATCAGCACTGACCCCTGGCGAAGCACCAGTTGCGCCACGCTGGCCCGGGTCGCACCCAGCGCCATGCGCACGCCAATCTCCCGTCGACGGTAACTTACAAGCTGCGAAAGCACGCCGTAAAGCCCGGCGATCACCATCGCTATCGCCAGTCCGGCAAACGAGCCCACAAGATAAAGTCCCAGCCGCTGGCTGAAGGTGTTCTTATCCACCGCATCCTGCATGGTCTGAAAGGTGTCGAGGGCATAACCCGGCGCCACGCCGTGGAAGATGGTTCGCATCTGCGGCGCTACCGGTATGTTGCCATGAGTCTTCACCACAAAGGTGACTCCGGTCTTCAAAAGCGCCTGGTAGAACAGCGACGTTGTAGGAACCTGTTCCTGCGGGATCATGAGGAACGGTTTCGCCGGCGCGCCAACGTTCGAGTCAACCTGGTCCGCAAGTATTCCCACGATCGAATAGGGCTGGATCATTCCCGTATCTTTCCCCCCCAGGTTGATCTGCTTCCCGATCGCATCCTTTCCCGCAAAATATGTCTTTGCAAACGCCTGGTTGATCACTACTACGAACGGAGTCGATGTAGTGTCGCTGTCTTCAATCATCCGTCCGCGAATGAGCGGTGTATTGAAAATCCGCGCGTAATCTCCACTGATTGCCGTCACTCTCGTCTGCCACGGATTCTTTGGGTCCTTGGTTTCGCCAAGAATCTCGAAACTGCTTCCTATGTTCATTCCACTTAGTGGCGGTGACGTTACCAGTGCGGCATCTTCAACCCCGGGCGATTGCCGGATGCGATCGAGAGCCGGCCTGTAAACAAGGGAGGCAACAGACGCCGGAGCATTTGCCGTATCCGTTGAAACAGCCATCTCCGAGAATCCCGCCGCATCGGCGGGCATTGCGGAGAATGTCGTCAGGTGCGCCGTCTCAAATCCCAGTTGCGCCTTTTCAAGATTCCATAGGGTCCTGAATAGCAGTCCTGCTCCTACCAGCAACAACGTTGATAAGGCGACTTCGCCGGCTACCAGGATGCCTGAGATCCTGCCACCCACAGTCCGCGAGCCCAAGCCGCGCGAAGCTGCCTGCAGCGCTGCCTGGGGGTTGGAACGCGCCACAAGCAGTCCCGGCAAGAGCGACGAGAGAATGGTTGTAACCGCAGCGATGGCCGCCAGTACCAGCACAATGGTCCAATGGATTGAGATTGCATCGGCGCGGGGAATGGTGCCGTCTGGCAGCTTGTGGACCGCGGCAACGGCGAGCTCTGCCAGAAACACGCCAACCAGGCAGCCCGCAAAACTGAGCATGAAACCCTCAACCAGCAGTTGGCGCATTAGCCTCGCCGGATTGGCACCCAGTGCAGCCCGTACCGCAAACTCCTGCCGGCGTCCCAGGCAGCGAGCGATCAGCAGATTTGAAACGTTGGCGCAGGCAATCAACAGCACCAGCCCCAGCGCCGCAAAAAGCCCAAACAGAACCGGACGAACCGATCCGGTCAAAAGCTCCTGGTACGACCAGGCACTCAACGTTGTGATCGAATCGTCTTTCGTACGCGGAATGTGTGCGGCAATCGCTTTCAGCTCCTGCTGCAGTTGACCCAGAGTCGCGCCATCGCGTAGCCGGCCCACTATCAGGAAGAAATCATATCCGCGATCCTTGAGCATCTCGCCCGTGGGTTGTAGCGGCAGCCAAAGGCCCTTTTGCAGGTCGGGCCCCATCGATTCGGGGAAGTGAAATGCCAACGGCATCACACCCACCACCGTTCGCGCCTTCCCGCTGATTGTCACTACGCGACCCACAATTCCCGGATCGGAATGAAAAGTCCCCCTCCACAGTCCTTCTGAGATAACCACCACCTGCGGCCCATTTGGCACGCCCTCAGCTTCAGTAAACGTGCGTCCCAGAAGCGGCTTTGCGCCAAGCATTGAAAACAGGTTTGGCGTTACGCGTGGCGCTACAACACTCTCTGACTCATCCGCTGTTTCAACCACGCTCACGTCTTCTGAGTAGCCTGCGACCGATTCAAGTTGGTGCGATTGCGACCGGACGTCGCCGTAATTCAGCCAGGATGTCGACGAGAAACCGGGACCGGCGTCGGGGGGACCGATGAATACCAAATGTTTCGAGTCCTGGTAAGGCAACGGCCTAAGCAGCACGCTTTCAACCACCGTAAAAATCGCGGCGTTCGCACCGATGCCCAGCGCCAGGGTCAGGATTGCCAACAGAGCCATCCCTGGAGTCTTGCTGAGTTGCCGAAAAGCAAACCGCAAATCATAGAACAAGGTACGCATTCGAGCCCCCTTGACAGAAGTATCCCATGATCTGACAGCAATCCTTACACCACCCGGCCCCCAACCCCAAACGCCTGATTCTCCAAAGGATTTCGAGGCCTGCATGACAATCTTTCCAAACCATCCTCGTTCGAAAGCGCGACCGTATGTTCAAAAACGAACAGGCAAAAATTCCCTTCCGAAGGAGCAGGGGGCTTTAGAGTCTGCGTGAGAACTCGACTCTGGCGCGCTTTTCGTACGAAATCGGAGCGAGCAGCAGCCTCCAGGCTGCTGAATGAAACGCAGAATATAGAGGCGGCTTCAGCCGCGGGCCCTTCCAAATAGTCTTTTTTCACCTCGGACCAAGTTCTGACGCACGCACTTTAGCCCCCTGAAACAGTCGCAAAAATGCGAGGCCTTTAGGCCCGGTCATTCGCATTTTGCTTCTGGATTTCTGCAATTACCCCTGCCCTGAAAATTGCGCTAAAACCAGTACCGCCGGTCTCCTGACCGGCTGTAGTGCGGGCGTCCTCGCCCGCACACTGCTTGATGCGGGTCAGCATTGTCATCGTTTTGGGTGTCGCAACGCGACATGCATGACTGTAGTTTCTTTATCCCCTGAGGAGCGCTTTTGGCACGGCCTGGTGCTCGCTCCCCGCGAACATGGCCTGCACTGACGGCGATGAACCGCCGCCTTTTCTGCTAGCATCACTCTTCGGAGATCTCTACCTATGGACACACTCGGCAGTTCTTCGCTCGGAGCGCGGCGCAATGAAGATATCGCGCTTGACCTTTTGAAGTTTGTAGCTGGAACAACGGGCGTCGGCCGTCAGGGCAGCCCTTCTGCGGGATTTAGCGGATCGGCGTCTGCCAAGCCCGAGGAACAAGTGACGCAACTGCTCGGGCTCTATGGCCGCTGCCTCAAGGCCGTCCAGGGAGAACCCCACGAGCCGCAAGAGAAAGAGGCCGCGAAATAACCAGAGCAAGCCAACTGTGCGTTGCAGTTGCCGGCGCAGGAGCATTCGGCCGCAATCACCTCCGCGTTTATCGCGAATTGGAATTGACCGGTGAAGGCGTAGCGCTGGTTGCGGCCGTCGAGCCCGATCCCGCTCGCGCACAAGAAGCCGCGACTCAGTACCAGATTCCTGTTTTCCCCTCTGTCAAAGAACTCCTCGCTGCCGATCTCAATCTGCAGGCCGCCAGCGTGGCCGTGCCCACCGTTCATCATCATACTGTCGCTACTGAGCTCCTCGACGCCGGCATCGACCTCCTCGTCGAAAAGCCCCTGGCCGCAAATCTCGTCGAGGCCGACGACCTTATCGCTCGTTCCGAAGCTGCTGCCCGCATCGTCCAGCCCGGCCACCTTGAACGCTTCAATCCTGCTGTTCTGGCCGTGGCTCAGCGCATCAAGCGTCCCATGTTTTTTGAGGCTCACCGCCTCAGCGTCTTCACCCCCCGTTCTCTCGATGTCGACGTCGTGCTCGACCTCATGATTCACGATCTCGACATCGTACTTACCTTCGCAGCTTCGCCCGTGCGCGAAGTCCGCGCCGTCGGCCTCCCCATCCTTTCTCCCAAAGTCGACATCGCCAACGTGCGCGTTGAATTCGAGTCGGGCTGTGTGGCCAACTTCACCGCATCCCGCGTCTCCACCGAACGTGTCCGCAAGCTCCGCTTCTTTGAGCCGCGCCAGTACGTTTCCATCGATTATGCCCGCCGCGACCTGCTGGTCATCCGCATCGACGACGCCCCTGCCGCTCCCGGCGATCTGCTTGCCGCGCTGCCGGCCAACGTGCGCTCCATGATTCCACCTCACATCGCCGCCGCAATTGCCGCGGGTACGTTCGATCTCAGCAAGATCGACCCCGCAATGATCTCTCAATTCGCAGCAATGGCTGGCATCGACCCTGCAGTCGTCGCGCAAATCACCGCACAGCTTAACGCTCCCGCCGGCCCAGCGCCGGGCCTCTCATTCTCCAAGCCTGAAGTGGCGCCCGGCGAGCCCCTTCGCCTTGAGATTCTTTCTTTCCTCGAGGCGGTACGTAATCGCACTCAGCCCAAAGTCACCGCCCGCCAGGGCCGCGCCGCCCTCGCCCTCGCGCTCGAAATCCAATCCACCATGGCCGCCCACGCGGAACGCGCCGGCCTCGGCAACTTCTTCCATCCCGGCGCGTAGCCGCTATTTCGTCGTGGGGCAGGCTCGAATTGGCGAGTCGAGATTCTTGCTTTCCCATGTACCAAAATCGGGACTTGGGGCACCCGACATTTTGGGGTAATCCTTGCTGATGTCGGCACCCTGGACGAGCTTTTTCCCCTGCTCTTAATGAGCCGGGTGTAAAGTGGTGAGCAGATAAATCCCCCCAGACAATAGTGCTGTCACTCGTTTATAGGATCGCGGACAGGAGAAGATTATGACCCTCGGAAACTTCATTTCAAAGCAGTTCATACGCGTCATCCAGTGGAACGAGGCCGAAGACGGAGTGCTGGCATACCGCTATCCCATGGAGGACATGGAGATTGAAAACGGCGGCCAGCTCACCGTTCGCGAAACGCAGATGGCGGCCTTCATCAACGAGGGTAAAATCGCCGACGTCTTTGGCCCCGGGTTGCACACTCTCTCGACGCGCAATCTGCCCATCCTTACCGATCTCATGAACTGGAGCAAGGACTTCGAATCGCCCTTCAAGTCCGACGTCTACTTCTTCTCCACGCGCCTGCAGATCGACCAGAAGTGGGGCACGGCCAATCCCATCACCATTCGCGACAAGGAGTTCGGCATGGTTCGCGTGCGCGCCTTCGGCAACTACGCCTACCGCGTCGCCGACCCACGCGTCTTCTTCACGCAGGTGAGCGGCACCCGCCAGCGCTACCTCGCCGCCGATCTCGACAACCAGTTGCGCACCATGATCGTCGAGCGCATGGCCGGCGTTTTTGCCACCAGCGACATTACATTCCTCGACATGGCCGCCAACCAGTCGGCTCTCGCCGCCAAAATCGCCGACGCAATGAAGCCCGGCTTTGCCTCTCTCGGCCTTGAACTCAATCAGTTCGTCGTCGAAAGCGTCTCTCTGCCTGACGACCTGCAGAAGGTTCTCGATCAGCGCATCGGCATGGGCATGGTTGGCGATGTCGGCCGCCTCACCCAGTTTGAAGCTGCCGAGTCTCTCGAAGAAGCCGCGCAGAATACCGGTGGAACCGCCGGTATGGGCGTAGGACTCGGCGCAGGCGTCGCCATGGCCCAGGCTTTCATGGGCCAGGCCACCACTCCTGCAACTCCATCAGCCGTACCTTCGGCTCCGCCAGCAAACGCGGCAAAGTTCTGCATCGAGTGCGGCAAGCCTGTCCCGGCTGGCGCAAAATTCTGTCCCGAATGCGGTAAGCATCAATGAACTGCCCATCCTGCGGTGCCCCTATGCGCCTCGCAACTGGCGATGCCAGCATGCGCTGCGATTACTGCAAGACCGTCGTCATGCTGCCGGCCGGCGATGCCGGTGTTACCTTCCTCGATGAATCGACACAGGGCCTCAACTGCCCCGACTGTGCAATTCCGCTTTGGAACTCCACACTCGGCGGCATCAAACTCTGGGCCTGCAAGCGCTGCAAGGGAATGCTCATCTCCATGAGCGCCCTCGAACCGCTCATCGAGCACCTTCGTGACAAATGCAAGGATAGCGAAATTCCTTCGGCGCCCGACCCGGCCGACCTGCGCCGTCTTGTCGATTGCCCCAAGTGCCATCGCCACACGGATGTGCATTTCTACATGGGCGGCGGCGGAGCGATTATTGCGACTTGCGAGAATTGCGAACTGAACTGGCTCGACGGCGGCATGCTGATGCGCATCGTCCGAACGCCGCATGAGGAATCTTCTTTGGAGTTCTGATAAGAAAAGGCCACCGGAATTCGATCTCCGGCGGCCTCAGGTTGATGAAAAGCCTGCTGCTTTGAAAGGGCACGGATTCATCCGTGCCACAAGTCCAGCAATATCAAATCGGCTTTAACCGCTGATGGATGGTTTAAAGCTTTGTCAGCAGTCTAAGGCCACCAGAATTCGATCTCCGCGGCCTTGCAATATGTTTCCGTCCACGTCATGCAATCCCCAGCACCCGGTTCAGGAATCCCACGACGTACTTCCACACCAGGTAGTAGCCTGCCAGTGCGCCGGCAAAGCACACAGCAATCCACGCGTACGGAATGGTAACTGCGTTAAACCAAGTCACGCTGCTGTCTCCCAGAGTCAGAATTCCCAGGCAGCGTGCCATCACGGTTCCTGCCGGCAGCAGCAGAAACGGCAGCAGCGCACCATGCAGCCCGAGCGGCTGATGAATGCGGCCATGCGTGCCTACCCACGCCACATTCCATATCCCCCATAACGCCGGCACCAGCGCTAGCGGAAACACCAGTCCGCGCTCGAACGGAAACGGCGCCTGCATCGCCAACCGCACCACAATAAACGCAGTCAGCAAAAGCGGCAGAATCAACGTCGGAATAAATACCCCCGCCAGATAAGCTCTCAAATACGGATGTGTGTTCATAGCTCCTCCTTGCTCTTCAATCCCAAGTCCCTAGTCCCTGTCTTTCTCACAGGTAATACAGAAACACCGGGATGGCGGTTGGAAACGCTGCCGCCAGCACCACCAACCCTCCCACCAGGGCCCAATCAAACCACGGAACCTTGACCGGCTCACGGTCCAAACGCCGCAGAACATCCGGCCACAGATCCCGCGACGGTTCCGCATCTTCTGCGATGCGTGGCACCGCGGCCTTCAGCAACTCCTTTATCCGTTCTGATTCCTTGTTCAAGTTGTGGTTCATCTCTGTCATGGCCTGATCCCCTGGTGCTCCAGGTCCTTTCTCAACAATCTCAACGCGCGAAACACGCGCAACTTTACCGCGGTTACGCTGATTCCCAGCGACCCCGCGATTACCTTGTGCGGCTGTTCTTCTACAACCGCCAGCACTGCGGCGGCGCGCAGTTTCGCAGGCAGCCGCGTAAACGCTTCCGCCGTCTTTGTGCGGATCTCCGCCTGAACTCCCGGATCGCTTCCACCCGCTGCCGTCAGCGTTGCCTCTACCGCCGGCGTAATCTCGCTCTCCGGCTTGCGTGCGCGCAGCCAATCCAGCGCGACATGCGTTGCAATTTGTCTCGCCCAGGGTTCAAATCCACGCGCCGGGTCGAAACGAGCATGGGCCCGGTAGATCCTCCAGAACGTCTCCACCGTCAGGTCTTCGGCCGTTCCCTTATCGCGCACAATCCGCAAAATCCAGCGGTACACAGTAGTCTGCTGTTCCCGGAATATCTCTTCAAAGGCATCCGCATCGCCCTGCCGGAACCGGTCCAATACGTTCTTTGAACTCTCCGGCATTGCGTTACGTCCCTTTCTACTTGCACATTACGGCCCGGCGTCGGGAAGGGTTACATTCTATTCCCTATTTTGCGTAAAGCGATTTTCCACGTAAGTTCACCAACTTGACAGCTAACTCGCCCGTCTCTTAAATTAGCCCCGGAATAGGAAAAGGTTTTCTGCCGTTGCATACGCCCGCGGGCCAACCATCCGCCACCTTCGAGAGGAATCATGAAAAATCAAACACGCTTGGCTGCGATTGCCGTCATTGCATTTGGAACGTTTTTGAGCGCCTTGGCGCAGGATACTTCGAAACCTGCGTATCTCGATACCAACCTGCCCCCTGAGCAGCGTGCCGCCGACCTCGTTCATCGCTTTACTTTGGAGGAGAAGGCCAGCCAGCTTGTGAATCAAGCGCGTGCGATTCCGCGCCTCGGCATACCCCAGTACGATTGGTGGAGCGAAGCCCTGCACGGCGTTATAAACGACGGCGTTACCGAGTTTCCCGAACCCATTGGACTCGGCTCCACCTTCGATGCCCCGCTCATTCACTCGATGGCTGTCGATATCTCGATTGAAGGCCGCATCAAGCACGCACAAGCCGTCCGCGAGAAGCGCGCGAACATGTTTTTTCAGGGCCTCGATTTCTGGGCTCCCAACATCAACATTTTTCGTGATCCCCGCTGGGGCCGCGGCCAGGAGACCTACGGCGAAGATCCGTTCCTCACCGGTCGCATGGCCGTTGCCTTCGTCACCGGTATGCAGGGCGACGACCCCAATCACTATCGCGTCATCTCCACCCCCAAGCACTTCGCCGTTCACTCCGGCCCAGAGCCCACCCGCCATATGGCCGACGTTGACGTAAGCAAGCACGACGAATTGGACACTTATCTGCCCGCATTTCGCGCCGCTGTTACCGAGGGCCACGCCGGCTCAGTGATGTGCGCATACAACGCCGTCAACGGCCAACCCGCCTGTGCCAACGAGTTCACCCTGGTGGATCAACTGCGCAACAAGTGGGGTTTTCAAGGCTACGTTGTCTCCGACTGCGGCGCTGTCGTCGATGTTTTCGAGGGCCATCATTACCGTCCAACCCAGCCCCAGGCCACGGCCATTTCGCTCATTCGCGGCATGGACAACGAATGCATCGACGGCGGCGAGATTTCGAAAGACGATCATGACTATCGCCCCTACATCGACGCAGTGCAGCAGGGCTACCTGCCTGAAAGCGCTGTCGACCAGGCCCTCATCCGCCTCTATACCGCACGCATGAAACTTGGCATGTTCGATCCGCCCGAGAAGGATCCCTATGGCAACATCGACGAGAAGGAACTCTCCAGCCCCGAACACCGCGCCCTGGCCCGCAAGGTTGCCGAAGAATCCATGGTGCTGCTAAAGAACGACGGAGTCCTGCCGCTCAAACCGGAGGTAAAGAACATTGCCGTGGTGGGTCCGCTCGCTGACCAGACCAGCGTTCTGCTCGGCAACTACCACGGAAACCCCGACAAAACTGTCACCTTCATGGATGGACTCAAAGCCGAGTTCCCCAACGCCAAAATCACTTACGTGCCCGGCACACAATTCCTGAACCAGCACGGCGATCCGGTGCCCGCCGGCGTGCTCACCACCCCTGACGGCAAGCCGGGACTCAAGGCCGACTACGGCCAGGGCTTCCGGCGTGAAGCAAAGCCCACGCCGCTCACTTCGCGTGTTGAGCCTACCGTCGACCTCAGTGCCGACAGCCTTCCCGCTGAGGCCAGGGGCAAGACGCCGCTCTCAGTGCAGTGGTCGGGTTTCATCAACCCAACCGAGACCGGCGACTATCTGCTCGGCATCAAGGCCAATGGTTTCGGCCTCGTCACCGTTGAAGAAAAACGCATTGCTCAGCAGTGGGGAAATGGCAGCCAAATGGGCAAAATCCATCTTGAAAAGGGCCATAAGGTTGCGGTTCATGTCACTTATGGTTTTGGGATGATGGGCAACAATGAAGCGCCTTCGGCCAGCCTCATCTGGGCTAAGGTTCAGACCGGCGCCTCGCCTGAAGCCGTTGAGGCCGCCCGCAAGGCCGATGTCGTTATCGCCGTGGTTGGCATCACCAGTGAACTTGAAGGCGAAGAGATGCCCGTCACCGAGCCAGGTTTTCTTGGCGGCGACCGGACCAGCATCGATCTGCCCGAACCTGAAGAACAGCTTGTCCAGGGTGTTGCGGCCACTGGCAAGCCACTCGTGGTGGTGCTCATGAACGGCAGTGCCCTCGCCGTTAATTGGGAGAAGGAGCACGCCAACGCCATCGTCGATGCCTGGTACTCCGGCGAAGAGGGTGGCACTGCCATTGCTGAAACGCTCAGCGGCAGGAACAATCCCGCTGGCCGCCTCCCGGTCACCTTCTACACAGGCATTGAGCAACTGCCTCACTTTGAAAACTACTCGATGGAAAACCGCACTTACCGCTACTTTAGCGGCAAGCCGCTTTTTCCATTCGGCTACGGCTTGAGCTACACCAGGTTCTCTTATAGCGATCTCAAGCTGCCATCGGCGCCCATCAATGCAGGCGAGTCGCTCGATGCCGAAGTTACCGTCACCAACGCCGGATCTGTTGCCGGCGACGAAGTTGCCGAGCTCTACCTCAACTTCCCGAAAGTGGCCGGCGCCCCGCGTATCGCTCTGCGAGGATTCAGCCGCGTTCACCTCGAACCCGGAGCTTCAACGCAAGTGAAATTCACTCTCAAACCGCGCGACTTGAGCATGGTGACCGAGGCTGGTCAGCCCATCGTTGCAGCGGGTGCTTACACCGTTACCGTCGGCGGCGGCCAGCCCAACACCGGCGCTCCAACTGTTTCGGGGACCGTCAACGTTGCGCAGACGGTGGATATACCGGAGTAACGCGATCAGTCAAGCGGCAGAGAAGACACGTCGTATCGAAGCTGCCGCACGATTGCCGGACCGAGTTCAACCGATCCTCTGGGAAGGCGGATCGCCGCATACGCAAGGTTCAACTCTTCCCCGAATAGAACGGCAACTCCGCTAATGGGCTCGTCGCTCTTCTTCAAACGAGATTCCGAGCCCAGCCCTTCAGTGTTAGCAGGAGTCCAGTACTCGACGCAATAAGTGCCGTGATAAGTCAGTCTATCGGTGAGAAACGGCCCCGCCGGAAAATCACTGGCAGGCTCGACCTTTTCGGCAAGCACGTCATCTACAAATGCTCTATGTGCGGGAAAAACTCGCGCTATGATCCTTGCAACCTCGAACCTTCCTGAGGTGTCTCCGTTGAGCGTTGACACTTGAATTACTGAGCCTCGGAAACCTTTCCAGTCAACTGAAAACAGCTCACTACTCTTGATTGGCTCTGAACTCACGAAAAGACTGCTGCCATTCGAACCATAGGTCGAGAAACAATACCACCCGCGAGGCGCGAGCGCTCCTAAGCCCTCTTCAGCTTGGTAATACGCAAGTTTTTGCGCATCTTGCGCGGAAACTATGACAACCTTGCTGGCGCTTTTTGGGGCATCTCGGCGGCCAACTTGGCCGTCGGACGCGCAACCGATGAACGGCACGCGAACCGCCTTGGAATGTTGCGCCTTGGCAGACGAATTCACTTGCGGTATTCCGTTCGGGGAGCAACTCGCAAGTGCTACCAGTGCGCCGATCAATGCAAATTTACCGGCAAGGGATTTCACGGGAAGAATAATATCCTATTTCTCTCCCACGCTCTGCTCGCCCTCTATCTCTCTGAACTTCAAATACACCGCATTCGTCCACCCAAACCCAATCACGTTCTCGGTGTATCCCGTGCTCACTTTTACTTGCGCGTTGCCTTCGACCACGTTGTACTTTTCGCGAATCGTCCCGTCTGCTGCGAATCCCGCATCGACAGTCTCATCGAAGTGCTTCGCGATCCGCGCTGCATCGGCTCTGAATCCGAATGCCTCAAGTCCCTCGACCGCCAGCCAGTTAGTTGGCGCCCATCCGTAAGGCTCATCCCACTGCAGTCCCGTGTTGGTGATGCTCGTCGCCAATCCTCCCGGCCGTTCAAACAAGCTCAGCTTAGCTTCAACCTGGTTCGCCTCTTCGCGGGTCGCCGCTCCCGCCCACAGCGGATACAGCGAAGTGATGAACGCATAGTCCGATCCGCGCGCGTGCACAAAATCGTGATCGCCGAACACACCATCTTTCGGCCGCCACAAATACCGCTGCATGGCCGCATAGCGCCGATTTGCCATGAGGTCCCAATGAGCCGCATCCTTCGCATTGCCCAGCAGGTGCGCAATGTGCGCCAAGTCGCGCTCATAGCGATAAAGCAGGCTATTCAGGCACACCGGCGCATAGTGATGAGTCGCGCCTGAGAATGGTCCGAACCTGTCGCTGGTATCGAATCCCGATTCGCGCATGGCCCGATCGCCTTCGTAAAAATCGCGCGTGAGCCGGTACCCGCCAAACCAGGCATGCATGCATACCACGCTGGCCTTCACGTCACAGCTTGTCTGCTTCAGCCTCGCCGCTTCGGCCGCATCGGGATGCTCCGAACCTTTCAGCAGGAACGCATTTCCTGCCGGCGTTGGATGCTCCACCAGCGACTTGATCACGCCGGTGTAATAGTTATCCGCATCGGCCATCTCCGGCACCGGCCCCGAGCCGTAGTCGTAGTACCGCGCCAATCCGGTCGCGCCTGCCTTATGTTCCGGCCGCGTCCATGTCGAGTAATCTTTTTTGGCAACTCCATAGGCGTGCGCCAGCCACTCATTCGCCTCACTGCGGCCTTGCGGCGTGGCAGCAAAGCTGGCTCTGTTCTCATAAACCGCCCGAATCATCGACGTAAGAAATGGCGGCTGCGAACGGGTCAAATAATACGTGCGATTTGCATTCAACACTCCTCCGTAATACTCCACTTCGAACAAAAAGTTGTCCACGATTCCCCTGGCCAGGGCTTCGTGATGATCGGCTTCCAATCCAAGCAGAATAAAGTAACTGTCCCAGCCGTACATCTCGTTGAATCGTCCGCCTGGCACCACGTATGGATTCGGCAGATACAGCAGCCCTTCGGCCGGCAGCTCCTGCGGCATCAGGTCGCCCAGCTTCAAAATCCTTTTGGGCAAGTTCATTGCGCGCGCATGGCACTTCTCTTCAAGCGCCTTTACGTCAGCGGGAATCGCCATCTCTGCGGGCAGGTATATCACTGGAGTCCCATTCACCTTCGGATCGGCGAATGCGTCACAATCGCCAACTGACCGCGTCAGCGAATCCCAGCTCGCGTGAATGTAATTGAGCGTGGCCGCAGGGTCGGTCGCGTTCGACTGGGGGGCCTGCGCGCTCGATGCGGCAAGGCACCCGATGAAGATCGCCAAAAACAGATTTCGCGAATGACGACTAAAGCGATTCATTGATGATTCCCGCTGCTCCAAGGTGGTTTGCATCGTGCCCTGCGACAGACTGCGTTGAAATTCTTTCTTGTGCGTTGGAACAGTTTATCGCGCTGCGGTGTCTACATGAGCACAGTGGTTCTGAACGGGATGAGCGGCGGTCCTTGAACTCCGCGCCTCGCGCCAAACTGGGCGCGGTGCGGCCACGCGATGTCGCGTCCGCACACCCTCGCGCTTCCCGTTCGCCCACTCAAGTCACGCATCGGGAGGCACGCCATGTTTGAAGACTCCACGTTCGAATCCACAGGAAAGATCCGCACGCGCAGCCGCAGATGGATGCTGGTGACCTTTGCGCTGAACGCATCCGTCGTGCTCGCGCTCATTCTCATTCCCCTCATCTACCCTGAGGCCATTCCGCGCATCTCCAGCATCCTGCTGGTTGAAGCGCCGGCGCCTCTGCCCGAAGAGGTCAAGCCTCAGCCCATCCCACATAACGCCGTCGTCGTTCAGCGGCAATTCGATTTGTCAACATTCACTGCGCCGCCGAAGATCCCAACGCACATCGACTACGCGCCGGCGCCCGAGGTTTTTCGACCCGTTGGACCCTGGGTTGACATAGCCAACGGTAACAGCGCGAGTCCCGACAGTCCCTTTAACGGCGAGCATCACGTGACCGTCGTCGAGTCCACACCGAAAGCTCCCACCGCGGTGTCGTCAGGCGTGATGCAGGGTCTGCTCATTCGCGAGGTGGTTCCAAATTATCCGCCAATTCCCAAGGCCGCGCATCTTGAGGGAACGGTTGTTCTGGCTGCCACCATCTCCAAGGCGGGCCGCATTGAGAATCTTCATGTCGTCAGTGGTTCGCCCATGTTTACCCAGGCGGCAATGGACGCTGTTGCGCAGTGGGTTTACCGGCCGTATCTGCTCAACAGCCAGCCCGTCGAGGTTGAAACCACCGTCAACGTCGTCTTCAAACTCGAGTGAGCGCAAGCCGGCGGGTAGCCGCCGCCGGCTTATCGAACACAACCCGGCCATCGCACTCCGGGTCTATTGGCTACTGGCTATTAGCTATTGGCTGTCTTTCTGCAGCTTCTCGCGAGTGAGCTGGTTCCATGCGGCAAGGGCTTCCGGCATTTCAGGGCTGAGCGTGCCGGGAGCCACTCCGTCAATCACTGTGCGCGGATCGAGCGTGCCCTTCTCGTTCCGCAACGCGCCCTTCACCCAGCCAATTGCGCACTGCCCTTTTGCATTGGCAAAGGTCTGCTCGATATAGAACCACCGCTCGTCCCAGCACAGCAGCCGCGAGGTCAGTGCGAATCGCGAAAATAGCGGCAGAGGCCGGCGGTACGTCACCCACACTGCACCCACCAGCGGCTGCCACCGCGAACGGATAATGTGTCCCAGCAATCCCGTCCTGGCAAGCATGCGCATGCGCGCATAATCCATCACGCTCAGGTAGCGCCCGTTGTTCATGTGCATGTTCAGGTCGATGTCGCTGGGCCACACACGCAATTGCAGCACGTCTTCTCCCAGGAGCTGAAGCGGCTTCAACGGGCTTACGTGCTGGCGAATCGCCAACGCGGGAATGCGCACAAGACTGATGAATTGCGACAAGGCTTGCTCCCGCAAATAAGTCTAGAAGAAACGCTGCATAAGTTCTGGCGCACCATCGGTCCCATCGGCGAAAATAATCTCCGCCATGAGAGACCTCTCCCGCCGCAGATTTATGAAGACCGCCTCCGCCGCCACTTTTGCCGCAGCAGCTCCCAAATTGATCTCCGCCGAGGATGCAACACCCGCGCGAACCCGCGTCTTCGTTGCTTCTGGTGCGCCCAACGGCATCCTCGCCTACGACTGGGATCCAGCAACGGCTGCGCTTACTCCTGCCGGCGTCGCGGCCAAGGTACCCAATGTCGACTGGCTCTGCTTTTCTCCCGGCAGAAAACATATTTTCGCCGCCTGCGAAATCGATTCGTTCGAAGGCAAAGCCGCCGGTGAAGTTGCGAGCTTCCTGCTTGACAGTGGCGAGCTCAAACCGGTCTCAGCGCGTGCCTCCGCCGGCGTGGGCACCTGCCACGTGGCCGTTGACGCAACCGGCCACACGCTTGTCGCCGCCGATTACATGGGCGGCAGCGCCGCCAGCTTCAGCATCTCCGACGGAAAACTAAGCGAGGCTGTGTGGACGGAGCATTACAAGAATCATGGCCCCAACTCCGACCGCCAAGAAGCCGCGCACGCTCATTTCGTATCCTTCTCGCCCGACAATCGCTACGCGTACATCAACGACCTTGGCGGCGATTCGATCCACATCTATCGCCTCGACCCGGCGGCTGCTCTGCTCACCCGCACCGGAACCTATACCGCTGCGCCAGGCTCAGGGCCGCGAACCCTCCATTTCCACCCCAACGGCCACACTGCCTACTCAGTCAACGAACTCCTCTCCACCGTCGATATTCTTGAGTGGCGCTCGGCCGGTGGAAGCCTCTCTCTTGTTAAGCGCATTGAGCTGTTGCCCCAGGGCTATCACGGCCCCACCCGCGCCTGCGACACAGTCATCACCAAAGACGGGCGCTTTGTCTACTTTGCCAATCGCGATAACAATTTCCTATTCGCCTTTTCGGCCGATCCCAAAACCGGCGCGCTCACGCCCATCGGCCGCTCCGACTGCGGAGGCAAAACACCGCGCAACTTCACGCTCGATCCCACCGAGCGCTGGATGCTGGTCGCAAATCAGGATTCGAACCTGATCAGCGTCTTTTCGCGCGATCCGGACACCGGTAAGCTCGCCGACCAGGGAAAGAGCTACGACGCCCTTGCACCTATGTGTATTTTGTTTGCCTGATGTGATCGCGGCGAGGTTGCCGCGACTTCGATATCCTAGACGCTTTATGCCCCCGCCATTACCGGTGTTCCAACCGCATCGTCGGCGTGCCCTTCGGTTGCAGCCTCGGCCATTGGAATGTGCGCGAACTCCCACGCTGACCTGTCTTTCAGCAGCCTCGAAACAAACGCCGTGTGCATGGCGTGCCCGGCGCGCTCTGCCACAACGTGGCCCTCAATCCGCCTGCCGGCAAGCGCCAGGTCTCCAATCAGGTCCAGCACCTTGTGCCGAACATATTCATCTTCGAACCGCAATGGCCCATTTTCGGGTCCTTGCGCGCCCAATATAATCGCGTTCTCACGGCTTGCGCCGCGAATCAGACCCATGTCTTTTAGCTTCTGTTCGTCGGCCTTGTAGCCAAAAGTTCGCGCCGGGGCAATCTCCTGGCCGTACATCTCCGCAGCCAGGTCTACACATGTTTTCTGCTTTCCGATCGGCGCCGGAAATTCGATGGCATACGAAATCCGATACCCCGATCCTGGATATACACCGATGAACTTATTGCCTTCGCGCACCTCTACGGCCTTGAGCACCCTGATCGTTTCGCGTTTGCGGCGCTGTACCCTGATGCCCACGCTCAGAAATGCTTCAACGTAAGGCAACGCGCTTCCGTCCAGGATCGGCAACTCAAGGTTGTCGAGCTCGACAATCACGTTGTCGACTCCCATCCCGATGCACGCCGAAAGCAGGTGCTCGGTTGTCGAAATCAGCACGCCTTGCCGCATCAAGCTGGTTGCGTAACTTACCTTGGCCACATTCCGGCCAGTGGCGGGAATCTCAAAATTGTCGAGGTCTGTGCGCCTGAAGACGATCCCTGAGCCGCCCGGCGCAGGCAGCAAACGCATCGTCACGGGTGCTCCGGAATGTAACCCCACGCCCGTGAATTCGAGCGGACCCTCTATGGTCTGCTCAAGGTGTGCCGATTGAGTCAAATATTTCTCCCTGAACTGGTTAGTGTGGTCTTCAGCCTCCAGCGAAGACCTTGAATCTACTGGCAAACCAGTTCCTGAGCTTTGATTGCTACCGCTGCCGCATTCGTCTTTGCGAATCTTTGGCTGAGACCAAAAGCTGTTGGGAGGCGATCCGGATTCACCCCGAAACCCTTCCAACTAGAAAGATTAGACGCAAATTCCAATTCCCGTCCTGTGGCATTTTTGCCACACTCTGTACAAAAATGCCCATTGCGTCATGATGGCGTTGGAGTTGCGGCGGACAGGTTCGGCGTCTGCCTTTATCGCTTTTTCGTCCACACCTTCAACAGGCAGGAAACGCCGCTCGTCCGGCGTAGAATGCCTCTGTTGCATCCACACTATTTGATTGCGGAGCACTGGTGACGACCTTGCCAGGCAAACTGGAACTGATTGTCGGGCCCATGCGCAGCAACAAGACGGCCGAGCTGCTGCGGCGCATTGAAACCCGGCGGGAGTACGCCCACCAGTACGTCATGCTGCTCAAGCCGAGCGCCGATACCAAGGCCGCGGCGGGGCTGGTGGAGAGCCGTAACCGCAACGGTTGCGGCAAGATGCAAGCGGTCGAGTTTTATTCATCCGATCCCTGGGCGGTGCTGCCGGTCATCGCGGCCACCGAGCAAAGAATCGGCAAGCGAATCGAGTGCATCGCCATCGACGAGGGCCAGTTTGTGACTGACCTCTTCCTATTCACCAAGCGTTTGCTTGAGGCCGGCCACGATGTGATGGTTTCGGGCCTCGAGCTCGACTTTCGCGGCATGCCGTTCGGCGAGATGCTCGACCTGTCGTGGCTGGTGCGCATGTACGCCGGCAACATTACTGAGCTGGTTGCGTATTGTGCCTGCGGCACCCGGGCTCTCTACCCGCAACGCCTGGTCGATGGCAAGCCCGCGCCCTACGCAAGTCCCATCATCATGGCGGGCGATTTCTACGAGCCCCGCTGCGGCGAGCACTTCGTCCTTCCCGGACGGCCCCACTAGGGCTGGAAGGACTCTCATCCGGTTATTCTTCGGTTTCGTCGCCTGGCGCGGCGGCTGTGTCAGACGGTTTTGCAATCCACGTGTCCAGGGTCTCTGCAGCCACAGATGCATTCGCAGAATCGCCCGCAGGTGCTGCGGCCGCTCCCGGTTCGTCAATCCAGAGGCACGCAATCCACCAGATCATCACCGCCAGCACCACCGTGCTGCTGGCATTCAGCAAGTGCGTTTGCAGGCCGAGCATGTGGTCGTATCCTTCCTGGGTGCGAGGCATGTTGCGAGCCTTTGCCTCCCAGATCAAACGCGCCACAAGCAGCGTGGCTGAATTGGTTGAAATTCCTGCGAGAATCTGCTGAGTGTGACTGCGCCAGCCGGTTTTGAAGCGCCTCCCGGCGATTACCACCAGGACAAACAATTCGACGGCCAGCACTTCATTGAACAAGTCGCCTTTCTGCGCGATCAATTGCATCAGGCGAAGGTGGCCGAGGGTGGAGGAATCAAACGCCATTTTTGCGGGAGGCCATTGGCCCCAACGGGCAATCACGGCTGTAGCGCCGCCCAGCAAAACCAGGCTGCCAACGATCCAGGCCGGCCATTTGGCCCCGTTGAATGCCCGGCGCGCCAGCTCCACCGCAAGCAACAGGGCGACGATCACTTCAAGGGTGGCCAGCACCAGAAAAACCTCGGTTGAAATGAGTGGTGCGATCCGGTTGGCGAGCAGTTTCTGGGCCAGCATGTCGAGCCCGATAATCACAATGCTGCTGGTAAAGAAGGGGAATTGACGAATGCGGTCGCGTCCCAAAAGCACCACGAGCAACACCAGCAAGGCCGCAAAAGTGAGCGTCCACAGAATCTGTTCGGCAGTAAAGTGAAAGTTGAAGTGCATTTGCGGGCAATCCTTGCCCGCCGTTTGCTGTTGCTCGCGGGCGCTCTTTCAAGTCTAAACTGCGTAAGCCCGGCGGGCTTGTGGGCCGGTGGGTCGCCGCTGCCATAATCTCTGTATGCTGATTCTTGCCTCGGCATCGCCGCGCCGCAGCCAGTTGCTTGCTCAGGCAGGATTCACATTCGAGGTGCGGCCGGCACACATTCCTGAAGACCCGCTGCCCGGCGAAGACCCGATCGCCTACGTCACGCGCCTTGCGCGAGAAAAGGCGCAGGTTGTCTTTGACCAGATTGCGGCTGGAGCGCCGAATCAATCAGTGAATGTAGCCGCGCCTTGCGCGATTGACATTCAGACCCTGGCGGTGCTGGGAGCTGACACGACAGTCACGCTCGATGAGCAGATTCTCGGCAAGCCCGAAGATGCGTCGGATGCGGCGCGAATCCTGCGCATGCTCTCAGGGCGCAGCCATCGGGTTATCACCGGCGTGGCGCTGGTTACGCATGAGGCTATTGAAGTGGCCGCCGAGGTCACTGCTGTTCAGTTCCTCACGCTCTCAGAAGAGGAAATAGCAGCATACATCGCCACCGGCGAGCCGATGGACAAAGCCGGCGCTTATGGAATCCAGGGATTGGCCGCCAGGTGGATTCCCCGCGTGGAAGGCTGCTACTTCAACGTGATGGGATTGCCGCTGGCGCTAGTAGCCTCCATGCTCGAAGGCCGGGGATTCTCGGCGCCGCATTAAAAAATCAACTGCCGCGGTCACCGGTCTCAGGTTAAAATTGCGCTACTTCAGAATTAGCCTGCTGCCACGAGGAGTGCCGCATGAATATCCGGGCCTGTCGTTCATTGCCTTGCCTGCTTCTATTTGTCGCTATTAGTTTTCCAGCCATTCTCAAGGCGCAGTTTCAACCGCCTTCCACTGACGAATTGCAAATGACTTCTGACCCCAAAGCTCTGGGGGCAGCGGCGGTGTATCTCGAGGTAAAAGAGATCGACGACGACCCCATCCACTATCAACTCTTCTACGAACGCATCAAAGTGCTCACAGAGAAGGGCAAGGAACTTGCCACCGTCGAGGTCCCTTATGGGGGCAACTTTAAGGTGCAGGAAATCAAGGGCCGCACGATTCACTCTGACGGAACCATCATTCCACTGAACGGAAAACCCGAAGATCTACTCTACGAGAAGAAAGGCGATCTCAAGATCGGCCGCAAAGTATTTACGCTGCCAAGCGTTGAGGTGGGCAGCATTATTGAGTATCAATACGAGCTGCACTACGACGACAACCACTTCTCGTCGCCTTTCTGGAACATCCAGCGGCACTATTTTGTTCATAAGGCACACTATTCCTTTACCCCGTTCAAGGATTTCTGGCCGGGCGCGACGGAAACCAGCAGCTCGTTCCTGACAGACGAGCGCGGACACCCGATCAACGCGTTGGTGTGGTGGAGGAATCTGCCTGTAGGCACAGATGTCAAGCAGGAACTCGGCGGCCATTACACCGTTGACATCACTGACGTACCGCCAGTGCCCGATGAGGAATACATGCCGCCCGAGGACGTCTTGCTCTACAAAGTGTTTTTCTATTACATGCCTTCATCCAGTGCCAGTGAGTTCTGGATGAGTGAAGCAAAGTACTGGCAGAAAGATGTTAACCATTTCGCCGAACCGACCAACACCATCAGGACCGCGGCGGCCGGCATCATTCTTCCTGCTGACAGTACCCAGGACAAGGCGAAGAAGCTCTACGCAGCGGTGCAGGCGCTCGACAACACCGATTACTCGCGGGCCAAGACCGAATCGGAACGCAAGCAACTCAAGCTCAAAGAAGTGAAGCGCGCCGAAGACACCTGGAACCAGAAAAGCGGCTCGAGCGAAGATATTGCATTGCTCTATCTGGCCATGCTTCGCGCGGCCGGACTCACGGCTTATCCGTTGAAGGTTGTCGATCGCGACAGGGGGATCTTCGACGCGACCTACATGCGGTTCTCGCAACTCGACGATACGTTGGTTGTTCTGGGTGACGAAGGCAAAGAGACGGTGCTGGATCCAGGCGCAAAGATGTGTCCATTCGGAAAGCTAAGCTGGAATCACGCTGAGGCGAAAGGCATTCGGGAGAGCTCCCAGGGAATGGCGCTCATGAGCACGCCTGCACAAACCTACGTTGACAACACGATAACCCGCAACGCCGATTTGACGATCGATCAGCAGGGCGGCATCGATGGCACATTTACGTTTGTCTTCAAAGGTCAAGCCGCACTGCGCTGGCGGCAAAGAGCGCTCGAGAACGACATTTCAGAGTTGAAAAAGGAGTTTGACCGGGAACTGGAGCAGATTGTTCCCGATGGAGTCGATGCGCATGTCGATCACTTTCTTGGTATCGACACTCCCGATACCAATTTGATTGCCATCATTCAGGTCAAGGGCACAGCCGGAACGCCGGCAGGCAAGCGGCTTCTGATGCCAGGATTCCTTTTCGAGAGCCGCGGTAGAACTCCGTTTGTCAATCAGGAAAAACGGCTGGAACCGGTCGACATGCACTATCCCGAGCGCACCACCGACGTTGTGACCTACCACCTGCCTGATGGAATGACAATCGAGGGAGCGCCGCAGGACAGCCAGGTGAGCTGGGCAGGGCATGCAGTATTCATCGTGAAGAGCCAGACGAGCCCCGGCAAGTTCTCCATTGCTTTTTCAGTGGCGCATGCGTTTTCAACTGTCAAGCCAGAGGAATATCAGGATCTGCGCAGCTTTTATCAGAAAGTTGCTACGACCGCGCAGGAACAACTTGTACTGACTTCAACACCGGCTCCGAAAGGCAATTGACTGTGGGTAAATCTCGCTTCCCGCCGAAGCTGGTTCTCATCGCTGCGTTACTCTCTATGCTCGCTCTAGGTGCGCACGCCGGTATATTCGGCAACAACCTGCCGCTGCCGCAATGGGGTTTGGACGCATACAAAACCCACACACCCGACTATGCAAAAGATGCTCCGGCAATTGTGCTGTTTGATGAGTACGTTGAAACCATCGATTCCCAGGGCCGCGCCGTGGAGCGGGAGCGTTACGCGGTCCGCATTCTTCAACCCCAGGGGCGCAAGTTTGCACAGTGTGCGGTGAGCTACGACGTCGATGAAAAGGTGAACTATTTTCACGAGTGGACGATCGGCGCGGACGAAAAGCAATATCAAGCCAAAGATACCGACTTCTACGTGAAGGGGGATCCCAACATACCTATAATGCTTTCGACTGAGAAGACCCAAATCGTGCGGCCGCCCGCGGCTGATCCGGGAGCCGTGGTGATCTGCGAGTCGGAAGAATTGCTGCGCCCCTACATGCATCAACAGGTGTGGGAGTTCCAGAGTTCAATTCCCGCTGTGTACCAGGCTTTCGAACTTGATCTTTCGCCTGGGCAGTCCTACTTTGCAAGCTGGCATCGCTACCCCGCCCAGACCCCGGTGCAAGTAGAGCCGGGCCATTGGCGGTGGGAAGTGAAGGACATGAAGGCGCTGGATCTTCGCGATGTAAAAGCGACGCTCTCATGGTCAGCTCTTGCAGCGCGCGCCTCGTTTGCATGGGGTGAGGAAGTAGCTACCGGCAACGACAATGAATGGCGCACCATGGGCGACTGGGTGTCGAAGCTGCAGGAGCATCGTCCCGATCCCTCGCCGGAGATTACCGCCCAGGCGCAAAGCCTGGTGGCGTCGGCTCCCGATTTCTACGGCAAACTCAAAAAGATCACTGAATACATTCAGAAGAATATCCAGTACTTTATCGTGTCGCGCGGCATCAGCGGCTGGCAGGCACATTATGCAGGCGATATTTTCAGAAATCGTTATGGCGATTGCAAAGACAAAACCACTCTGCTGATCTCAATGCTCGGGGCCGTGGGGATTCAGGCTCACTATGTGATGGTTGACGACCAGCGCGGCGTCGTCGATCCCGATGCGCCTTCGTTTTACGGCGACCACATGATTACCGCGATCGAAGTGCCTACCGATGTCAACGATCCTCGCTTGATGGCAATTGCTAAAGGCAGGGACGGAAAGCGTTACCTGATCTTCGATCCCACAAACGAGCGTGTGCCCGTCGGCAACCTGCCCAACTACGAGCAGGGAAGCTACGGACTGCTCTCGGCGGGAGACGCGAGCCAGGTTCTGGCGCTGCCGGTCCTGGCGCCGGATGCGAACGGAATGGAAGAGAGCGGAACATTTACGCTTAGTCCCGATGGAACGTTAATGGGGAAAGTTGACATCACCGGCGTTGGCTCTGAAGGCGCGGAGTTTCGCCTCGACCTGAAGTACACCGACGAAAAGGAACGGCGCGAGGAAGTGGAGAAGATGGTGGCGCACGACCTGCCAGGAGTAACGCTCGACGCGCTTGAGTTTGTGCAGCCGCCTGACCTTGAAAAACCACTCGAGATTCACCTGAAAGTTACCGTGCCGCAGTATGCGCATAGCGCGGGGGCGTTGCTGTTGGTCAGGCCGCGGGTGGTGGGCGAGGATGCGATACCCTTCGACGACAGGCCCAGGGGCTTTCCCATTAACCTTCACGCCACGGGACATTGGCACGACAGTTTCGACATCTCGCTTCCGACGGGCTACATGGTTGACGATCTGCCCGATCCGGTCAGCATCGAGACCGAGTTTGCAAGCTATCATTCGGCGGTGACAGCGAAGGGCAACGTGCTCCATTTCGAACGAGAGCTGGTGGTGAAGGTGGTCGAACTGCCGCCCGACAAGGCCGCCGAATTCAGGAAGTTTGAGGGCACGATTCTGTTTGACGAGAAAAGCGCCGCAGTGCTGAAGAAGCAAGCCGCAGCAACCGGCGGCAACTCGTAGCTTTGCGAATTCTCTGAGGGCCGGGAGGCCCGTAGCGCAGCCGATCATGAGTGGTTGCGGAAAAACTCGGCGGGATAAGGTCTTGTATCAGGCTACGACGGGTAGGTCAGGGCTGGTAGGTCAGGGCTTCAGCCCTGACTGCCGATAACGCCACTAAAATGGGTGGGGCTTTACAGGCTGCGGAAAAACTCGCCGGGATGAGGTCTTGTATCAGGGCGCGAGTTTACTCGCGCCGATAAAGCTCCCAAATTGAGCGTGGGCTTCAGCCCCTGCTGCGCCTCGAGTTGCGCAAGGAACTCTTTCGCAGCCTCATGAGATCGGCGGTAAAATTCTCCGCGTCTCCTGAGCGATGCGGGCCACGCCTTCGCAAGCTTCAGTAGCCGAGTTGCTTGTCTACCACGTTCCTGAGCGGCTGACCATCGCAGAAGCGCTCGTACTGCTCAACAAAAAACTTCATCGCGTCGTCGAGCCATGTGCTTGTATGGTCTGCGGTGTGCGGCGAAATCAGCACGTTGTCGAACCGCCAGATGGAATCGCCGGTTGGGATTGGCTCGTGTTCGAACACATCGAGGCCGGCGCCGCGGATCTGCTTGCGGGTGAGCGCGCGAATCAGCGCTGCCTGATCGATGACAGGGCCGCGGCCAACATTGATGACGACGGCCGAGGGCTTCATCGCTGCGAATTCCGCATCCGAGATCATGTGGTGCGTCTCACCGGTGAGCGGCGCAGCCATTACTACATAGTCGCAACCGGCCAGCATCTCGCGAAGGTTTTGAGGCGCATAAAACTTGTCGATTAACGCATCGCGTTCGGCAGGCGCGTGACGCTTGAGCGCAAGCACCTTCATTCCCATGGCCTTGGCGCGAGTGGCCACGGCGCGGCCAATGTTGCCGTAGCCGACAATGCCAACGGTCTGGCTTGCAATCTCGTTTACGTCAAACTGTTCCCATCGCTGCGCTTGCTGGTTGCGCAGCATGCGAGGGAAATCCTTGGCGAAATAAAGAATTGATGCAAGAGCGAATTCGCCCAGCGACTGACTGAATACTCCGCTCCCATTGGTGAGCGGGATGGGACTCTCAATCAATTCGGGGAACAGGAGGTTATCGAGCCCGGCGTTGCGGGAGTGAACCCAGCGAAGTTTTGGGCACGCAAGAAACACCTTGCGCAGTGTTTCACGGTTTGCCGACCAATGAAGGATCGCCTCTGCCTCGGCAACAGCGCCGGCTACGTCTTCGAAAGTGGCTCCCGCAACATGGCGGATCGCGTCCAGCATTGCAAGCTGCGGATCGCTTCCGGCAGCGAGAACCAGTACCAGCGGCTGATCGCTCATTTCAAGTAGAGGCTCCGCTCATGCGGTCAAGTTGTAAATCAGGCCGCAGGGATCGCGAACATAACAGCGCGGAAACTCAGGTTCATCTTTCACAACTTCACATCCGTAGTCAACCAGACGCCGCCGAGCTTCGGCAACGTTTGGGACCGTGACTTCGAGGACAGGGCCGAGCGCCGGCCCCTTCTCGATAAACAGGTTGATGTGCTTGCCGTGCAGACTGATCATGTTTGGATCAGTGCCTGTAATCGAGAAGCCGAGCTGATCGACGTAGAACGCAGCGGCCTGTTCAGGATCAGGCGCCTGGATGAGGATATCCGTGCCGAAGGTATTTGCCATCGGAGTTTCTCCGGTTGAGGTTGATTAGCCCGAAGCCGTGCTATCCCATGCCCCAGAATCGGAACATGGGGCACCAATTTTTGAAGTCTGATTGAAAATTTCACTCCCCAGTGCGAACTCGATCATCAGCGCTTGCGATCCCAGCGAGGTTTGACCTTACCGCCTGGGCGCGATCCGGATTTGCCGCGCGCACCAGCGCCGAACTTTTTCCCCGACGAAGATCCGCCTGAGAATTTCGCTCCCGAAGTTCGCCCCGCCGGCTTCTCCGCTGGTCTGCTGCCGAATGCTCTGGCAGGTGGCCTCGATGGGCGGCCTTCGAAACTCGCGCCTGCATCGCCGCGTGGCTTGAATGGCGGGCGGTCGTCGCGCCTGAAAGGCGGCTTGGGGCCGCGATCGAAAGCAGGCCTTTCGCTTCTGAATCCGGATTGATCTCCGCGCAACGGCGCGCCTGGAGCGCTGCGCTTGAAAGCAGGCCGTTCGCCTGGCATGAATTCTGGCCGCGCGTTCGATTTGAAAGGCGGTTTGCCGCCACGCTCGAAAGCGGGTCTTTCGCTTCTGAATCCGGATTGACCTCCCCGCAGCGGCGCGCCTGGAGCGCTGCGCTTGAATGCGGGCTTATCCCCGCGTTTGAAGGCTGGTTTTCCGCCACGATTGAAAGCTGGCTTGCTACCCGATCTAAAAGCGGGCCGATCATTGCGCTTGAACTGCGGTCTATCGACGTGGGGGCGGAACTCGCGCTGCGGCGCGTTGTCGCCTTCTGACTCCTGGCTGCGTTGCTGCGGACGGAAGCCGGTGTTTCCTCTTTCAAATCTCGGGCCGCCGCGCCCGGAATCGGATTCTTCACGCCCACGGAAGGGGCTCGCCTGGCCGCGCTGCGAATCGAACGGCCTGGACTCGCCTCGTTGTTCGCCCTCTGAACTCGAAAATTGCGCGCGCCCGCCGAATCTCTCGGTGCTGCGATTATCGAAGCGTGGCTTGAAGCCGGACTTGAAAGCGGGCTTTGCTCCGCGTTCAGGCCTGCGCCCTTCAAATCCCGGTCTCGACTCCCGCATTTTGTCTCGCGGTGGACCGTCGAATGGCCGCGCTGGCCTGCCGGCGGGCGGCCTGCTCCCAAAGGTTTTGCCGCTGCTTCCTGCCGCCCGATTGCCCGTAGAGCTGCCGGTCTCTTTCGGCACAGTCGGCAATGCGCGCTGCCGCCGCGGTTTCAGCTTGCCCTCGGCGGTGAGTTGCAGCGCCTTCACCTCTTCGGCGGTCAGCTCGCGAAACACGCCGGGCTCGACGTCGAGAACCAGCGGGCCGTAGCCCACGCGGCGAATCTTCTCAACGAAGTGGCCGATCTGCTCAAACATTTTGCGCAGTTCGCGATTGCGCCCCTCGATGAGCACTATTTCGTACCATGGGTTGTCGCCCTGCCGAACCTGCCTGATTGTGGCCGGCGCAGTGCCGACACGCGCAGAGCCAGGCCCTTCGCGTTCGATTGAGACGCCGGAGCGCAGCCGGTCGAGTTCCTCTTCGGTAGGATGTCCAGAGACCTTCACCAGGTAGGTCTTTTCTATTCCCAATGAGGCACGGGTGAGTTGGTTGGCAAGCTCGCCATCGTTGGTTACCAGCAGCAGGCCTTCGCTCAGGTAGTCGAGCCGGCCTACCGGGTACAAGCGCTGGTGCATCTTCTCGAAGAACTGCATCACCGTGGGTCGGCCTTCGGGATCGCTCACCGTGGTGACAAAGCCGCGCGGCTTGTTGAGAACAAAATAACGGTGGCGTTCTGCACCGGCAATCAGTTTGCCGTCAACGCGAATGTGGTCGCGGCCAAGATCAGCCTTGGCGCCGAGCTGAGTCACGAGCTGGCCGTTCACCATCACGCGGCCCTCAACGATCATCTCTTCGGCGCGACGGCGGCTCGCAATTCCCGCCTTGGCAAGAATCTTCTGCAGCCGTTCGAGGTTTGCCGGGGGAGCAGGCGCAGCGGCGAGCGGAGCTTCAGGGACGTACTCTGGTTCTTCGTTCGATTTGATTTCTTCAGCCAGAGCGGTGGCCAGCGCTTCAGATTCACCCGGCGTGGAGGGTACATCGGCGACTGCCGTGGAGCGGGCTTCGCCATCTCTAATGTCTCCGATGGGGTCGGCGACCGGCGCGCTCACCGGAACGCTCACTTCGGAGGCTCGGCCAGTCTCGTCCTTGATTTTTACTTTGGCTGATTTGCTCGCGGCTGGGCGAGTTTTGGTTGCGGCGCGCTTCTTTTTGGCTGGCGGTGCGGCCGGTTCAGTCACCTTGCTTGAAACGGCAGCCGGCTTGGGAGCAGGCTTGACCGCAACTTTCCTGGTGCTTGCAGGCAACTCTTGAGCGGCGGCAGCTTTCTTCGCGACAGATTTCTTAGCCGTCGGCTTTTGTTCAGGCGCGGAGATTAATTCAATCTCAAGCTTTGGCTCTTTTTTGGGGCGCGCGGATGCGGTGGCAGCTGCGGCCTTCCTCTCGGTTTTTTTTGACACGAGCGGCCTCCCTGTTTCATCCTACTCCAGGGTGGTCTCCGGGGCCTCCGCTCGAGCCTCTTCAGTTGCAGGTGCGGTTTGAGCCACGGTCTCAGCCGTGGCCTGTTCGGCGGCATCCCGAGCTGCGCCCGGCTCGGCCGCCTCTTCAAAAAGATTCTCCTGCAGATTCTCCTGCTCCGCCTCTTCCGCCCCCGGCGCTTCCTGCTCCTGGCCGGCGGCCTCAGCCTCTTCGAATTCGCTGGCCGCCATCTTCTCGAATTCTTCCATCGACGGCAGCTCGTTCAGCTCTTTCAACCCGAAACGCAGCAGGAATTCCTTGGTGGTCTTGTAAAGAATGGGCCGGCCAACAACCTGCTTGCGACCCGCTGTGGCAATCAGCTTGCGCGCCAGCAGCGATCCAAACACACCCGACGAGTCGACGCCTCGAATCTCATTGACCTCAGGCGCGGTTACAGGCTGCTTGTAGGCGATCACCGCGAGGGTTTCAAGCGCGGGTAAAGAGAGTTTCATCACCGGCTTCATGCTCTTCACAAACGAGCGCACCGCGTCGTGATACTCCGGCTTAGTGGCCATGCGGTAGCCGCCCGCGATTTCTCGAATCTCAACGCCGCAGCTATCACGGGCGTAATCTTCAACGAGCTCGTCGAGCAATTCACGTATCACCAGGCGGACTTCGCGATCGCGCTGGCGAGCGGCCTGCTTGGCGGCCTCTTCGGGACTGAGCTCAGCCATCGCGTCAGAACTCGCGTCTGGAGACTCCGAAGCCGGCGTTCCAGCGGGCGCTTCTTCTGCTGAATTCTCATCGGTCGCCGGCGTTTGAACCTGCGCCTCAGCGCCCGATTCTTCTGATTCGGCTTGCGAGCCGCTTTCAGTCTCGACGCTGGCTTCGTGGTCAGCGGCCACGGCCTGCTCGATATTCGGGTCCTGACTCGGTGCGGGGCTCTCTTCAACCGGCGTGGCGCCATCGGCCTGCTCAAGCTCAAGGTAGTCGAAGGCCTCCGTCAACATGGGTTGCGGCTCAGCGGTAGAGCCAGGCGTCGAAGCCTCGGCGTCAGCGGCAGCTTTCGCCTGTTCCGCCCGCCATTCTAGGGCCTCATCGGCAAACAGGGCCGCTAACTGGTTCAGCGTCACCGGTTCTTCGGCCGCGTAGATAACAGCTTCAAGCTTTGCTTTCAGACTCATCCTTAAGAAACCACCCTTTGTATGGTACCGGATGCGCTACGGGAGGAGGATGTGGATGAATGGGCTTTTCGGGCAAGAAAAATAGGCGCCCGGGGTTACCGGACGCCTGCGGAGGATGCCCGATCTTGACTAATCGGGCTCCAGTTTTAGAGCGATCAGCCGGCGAAGCGCCTGAACAACCAGAAGAGGCTGCCGGAAAGCAGCGCAGCTACGGGCAGGGTAAAGACCCAGGCCATGGCGATGTTGCGGATAGTCGAGAACTGCAATCCGCTTCTGTTAGCGGCCATGGTTCCAGCCACGCCCGAGTTCAGCACGTGCGTCGTCGATACAGGGAGGCCAAAGTTATCTGCAGCCATGATCGTTCCCATCGCCACTAGCTCCGCGCAAGCGCCCTGCGCATAGGTCAGATGCTCCTTGCCGATCTTCTCGCCAACCGTGACCACAATGCGCTTCCAGCCCACCATGGTACCGAGCCCCAGCGCCAGCGCGACAGCTACCTTTACCCATGAAGGAATGAACTTGGTGGCTTTGTCCACCTTGGCCTTGTAGTTGTTGAGGGCCACCTGTTCCGCAGCGGTGAAATTGGGCGTTTTAGCCTTCGCCATCAGGCGCAGCGATTCGCTGGTCACGTACATGTCGTTGCGGATGTTAGTCTGCTGGCCGGGAGGCACATGCTTGTAGTCGCCGTAGGCCTGCACCGCGCCTTCAAGATCGCGGATACTTTCGCGCAGCGCGGTCATGGTGTCGGGCTGCAGTTTTTTGGTGCGGAGGTACTCTGTGAGCTCGGTGCGTGCATCGCCCCCGAGGAGCGCCTTCGGGTCAACGTGAGTGTTGATTATGGCTGCTGCTTTATCTGAAGCGGCGATGAAGTCCTGCATGTCTCGCGGTGTAACGGCGTGGTTCAAAGCGTATGCCGTGGGCACCGTGCCGATAAGGATGAGCATGATGAGCCCCATGCCCTTCTGGCCATCGTTTGATCCGTGCGCGAAGCTCACGCCGGAGCAGGTGAAGATAAGCAGGGCGCGAATCGGCCACGGTGGAGGAGTGCTGCCCTCGGGTGCAGTAAACAGCACATCGGCATTCTCGATGACTATCCTGGCGAACACGGCCACGAGATACCAGCCGACGATGCCCATCAGAACCATCGTGGCGATGAGACCAGTCGGCGGGTTCCAGGACGTGAATTGTTTGATGGGCTGCCATACGGCCATGCCCGGAGTGCCGAAGAGGCCGAAGACCATTGGAGCGGCCCACAAAAAGATGTAGGCCCCAGGGACTCCCGCAATTGCGATGGTGGGAATCAACCAAAGGGGCTTTTTGTGGTTCGCATCGAAGAGGACTGCGAAGCTCCTGGCCCATTTGGTGAGGATGAAGAACTTGGAGAGAAGCAACAGCAGAAAGGCGGCGCCAAAGCCGATGAGCGGCGAGATGAGCAGCACCTGAAAGACCTTGGTAGCCTGGGACCAGTCGACGCCCGACGTGCCCTGGCCCACGTTCATCAACTGGTTGGCCACGCCCACTCCGATGATGGAGCCAACCATGGTGTGCGAGCTTGACGCCGGAAGGCCGAACCACCAGGTGCTTAAATTCCAGATGATTGCAGCGATCAGCAACGCGAAGACCATTGCGAAGCCGGCGCCGGAACTGACCTTGAGGATGAGCTCGACCGGCAGCAGCGTGATGATGCTGAAGGCGACTGCGCCCGACGAGACCAGTACGCCGACAAGGTTGCACAGGCCCGACCAGACCACTGCGATGTTGGGATCGAGCGAGTGAGTGTAGATCACGGTGGCGACAGCATTGGCGGTATCGTGGAATCCGTTGACGAATTCAAAGCCGAGCGCGATCAAGAGCGCAACAGCCAGCAGTACATACGGCCAGACACTGACGATGACGATGTTTCCCAGATCGCCGGCTACGTGGAAGCCGATGTAGACGAGGCCTCCGAGCAGGGCACCGAGCACAATAATGGTGCTTATCCACGCCGGAGATTTCTTCATTTTTTTGTCGAGCAGCGATGCGCCCGAATGCGGGCTATCGACCGTGGTTGCCAGATCGGCCATGCGGGATGCTCCAGGTAGGAAGTTCGCCGGGCGATGCGGGGGCTTAATTGTCCGGACCTACAAAGGCATAAACGACTCAGATGAAAGGAGGATGAATTGTGGGGTAGCGAATGAAAAGACACCGGAGGCGCGCCGATGGATGCCGGTGGGGAGTACGCAGAAGGCCTTAGAACAGAAGTTTCTAGTGTCCTGTCTCTAAAGTCCGCGTACAAAAGCGAGCAATGGAGTCGAGTATCTGGTCCGCGGTCTTGTGCCAGATGAATGGTTTGGGATCTTTGTTGTGGTTGTTGATGAACGCCGTGA
>Ga0181520_10001557_pt1 | contig 46113 bp, 27 predicted proteins | sample PEATcosm2014_Bin_29_FD_132451 | JGI IMG/M metagenome (GOLD analysis project Ga0181520, IMG submission 132451) | Peatland microbial communities from MTU Mesocosm Facility, Houghton, MI, USA - PEATcosm2014_Bin02_30_metaG | ecosystem: Environmental > Terrestrial > Soil > Wetlands > Peat | place... | reverse complement strand
GGGTCCCTTATCAAGGCACGCCTGTCGTTCTTGCTCGTGAAAATGTGCATAGCCTTGACTATGTGGACGGCGGAGCGATTGTCCTGTTTGGTCTCGCTCACATGGGGTTTAACTATGGCTACGTCCTCAAAGTCTTGCGGAATGCTGACGGAAGCTGGGAACAGAAAGATATAGCCCGATTACCCGGTGAACCACAAGGATATACTCGCCTGGATAACGACCAAATCGCAGTACTTACAGGCGGCAGAGTCGTTGTCGTATCTGCCAATGACGGAATCCTGGGCGCGGCAAGCTGCGTTGCAAAACCGTAGATTCGGTAGAGTGATATGCTATCAGTCATCCTGCAGTCGAATCGAATGGACGCATTAAGCTCTTCGCGGATCTTATGCGGCGAGGGAAACCAGTGAAGCTCTCTGTGGAAACGCGAGCACTGACGCGCAGTTTTGGGCGCATCCAGGCCGTGCGCGAATTGGATCTGGCAATTGAGGAAGGCTCTGTCTATGCCCTGATGGGTCCAAATGGCGCGGGCAAAAGCACTTTAATCAAACTGTTGATGAACCTGATTTCGCCGTCGAGCGGCTATGCGCAGCTTTTGGGGATGGAGTCGAGCGGTCTTCGCGGACGGCGGATGGAGGAGATCGGTTACGTTTCGGAGAACCAAAAACTTCCAGAGTGGATGACCGTTGATCAGTATTTAAGCTACTGCCGTCCGTTTTACCCTAAATGGGATCGAGCGCTTGAACAACAGTTGGTTGCGCGCTTTGAGTTGACGCCCAAGCAGCAATTGAAGCGCCTGTCACGCGGCTTGCGAATGAAGGTAGCTCTGGCAAGTGTGCTGGCCTTTCGACCACGACTTTTGATTCTCGATGAACCATTGAGCGGGCTCGATCCGCTTGTCCGCGATGAGTTGTTGGAAGGGCTGAACGAGTTGAAACACCAAACGACCATCCTGTTGTCGTCGCATGATCTGGCGGAGATCGACAGCTTTGCCAGCCACGTCGGCTACCTGGATAGCGGGCAGTTGTTATTATCGACGACGATGAAAGATCTGCGGCACAGGTTTCGGCGCGTTGAGGCGACCATCGGCCGACCAGTCGAGACGCCCGCGACGATGCCGGCTGAGTGGACGAACTTTGCCTTGACGGCGACAGGCGCCTGCTGGGTGGAGCGCGAATACGACGAGGAGGCGAGCGCACGAAGGGCCGCTGCCGTTTTTCCAGGGACTGAGATAACCGCTAAATCATTAAGTCTGCGTGAAGTGTTTCTAGCCATAGCACATGCCGAGCGCAAGACGAAAGGCGGCGCACGATGAGACTCATTTTGCATATTCTGCTGAAAGATCTGCGGCGGCAACGGTTGGAGATCTTGGGCTACTGTATCGCAGTCGTGGTTTGGGCGTGGCGCGAGGTGCATCCAGCTTCCTTCCAGTGGTTGCGAGAGGGAGACCTCCCGCCTATGTTGATGTTCGGTCTGTGGATTCTAGTCACGATTCGAGCAATCCAGGGCGAGAGCCTGGTGGGCGATAAGGAGTGGTGGCCCACCAGGCCGTATCGGTGGGGGCAATTGCTGGCAGCCAAGATGCTCTTGTTCGTGATGGCGTTGAATGTGCCGCTCCTCGTAGTACAACTGTATCTGCTCACCCATGCCGAGATCCCGCTCGCGTGGTCGTTTGTGCCAAGGCTGATTTTTTTGCAAGGTATGTTTCTCCTGTTCGTGACCTTTCCCGCTGTGGTGCTCGCTTCGGTGACGGCATCGATAATTCAGTGGGTATTGACCGCAGTGGGGATCGTTCTCACTTTTATCGTCATCTCATGGCTGCCATGGAACAAGCTGCCTCAGACTTTGGCAGGTCAGGAAGAATTGCTCAGTTGGGCGGCGGCGTTGGTGCTGCTTCTATCGATGTTGGCAGCATTGCTCTGGCAGTTCGCACGGCGGCGTGAGTGGCCGGCTCGCATCGTACTTGCCGCTGGGCTGGCGTCCATTCCATTGTGTATCTTGTTCGCTTCGACTGGGCTGGCGCGCTGGATAGCTTATCCGTACGCCGGATCTGACAACTCGATGAAACTCGCGATCAAACCGGCTGACAACGGACTCCGGGAGTTCGACTGGAAAGACGGAAATGAGATTGAAATCCCGGTGGTCGATCCGGCGCTTGGCAGCGATGAAGTGATTGAGGTTCACGGCTATCGTTTACACCTTGCAGGTTCTGGATGGCAATGGGAATCGGAGTGGCAAAACTCGGGGCATCATATGGTGTTCCATGATCCTGTCTTCAATCTGGATAATTCCCTTCCCAAATGGGTTTACGCGAAGGTCGAGCAAGGACACGTTACAGCGCAAATTGACGTGGCCTGGGAAACTTATCGATTCAATCCGGAGGTGCGTGTTCAAGCCGGTGCCCCCGATTATGGATTCGCAGTTCCGGGCATCGGATACTGCCCTAAGGCGACCAGCGCGAAGTATGTGGGGTTTGATTGCGTCGCTCCGTTCACTCTGCCGCCGGTCTATTTGCTCGCCATAGATGCGGAAGGGAATCAATGCAAGGAACCGGATGGCGAATTGGAGGTTCCGGCCGGACACACGGCCTATGCATTGGAGTTTGGTTCGTCAGCCCTTTCCAATTTCGATCCCAACCCGGTACGCAGTTTTTCGTTGATGGCCGGCGATTGGGTTCCAGCACTGCCGCAGAAGTCCGGACAATATGACTATCGTAGCGCTACAGTCTGCCCAGGCGGATCATTCACATTTCGCACAGGGCAACCGCTTGGCCGCCAACAAGCGACGTTTGATCTGGGCGATATTGGTGTTAGTAAAACATACAAACCAAACCAAGCCACTGGTAAGGAGACTGAGAACTTCGACACGGATAATGAGTAGTGCCCAAGTGACCGGAAAACCATCTCCGACCCGGCTTTTGAGCGTTTTTGCTATTGCTGTCAAACAGTCAATCACAGAAGAAACCAACATACCAATATGGATACGCTCGCGGACTATCTGTTCGTGCTGCCGATGCCCACCCAGCGCGCACCATCGCAACCGGTAATTGAATCGGATAGCATTCTTGATGGACCATCCAAGGAGTCATCCCCGAACAATCGGACATCGTCAACCGTGTATCTGCCGTTTTCGAATTTCACAAGCGCGGAGACACGCCAGATTCTCCATTGAGATGAAAGCGGAGCGGAATCCTGTACGGCGGAATCCTCACGAGAAAGCCACACATTGACCAAAAAAGAACCATCTTTCTGTCGCTCTTTGTGGTCTACAAAATCGATGCCCGGCAATGCCAACTCTCCGTCTCCAGAGAAGAGTCCTGTGTTGAACCAGGCTGGCTTCTGCATCTCTGCGGAACCTGGATTTTGGATAAGGTAATCTGCCTGACAAGCCTGCGCGCTCTCAAGCTGCGCACGCAGGCGCTTGCTCAACAAAGGACTGATCCTGACCTTGTCCTGCCCTTTTGGAATGCCAAGCGGATGAGCTGACACGACCGCATCATAGAGCTTGCGCGCCCCATCGATGATCCCTTCCTCGTCCAGAAGGCGAGGCAGATCGGAAAGCCGGTCAGAGTCAGAAGGCTCATCCCGGTTGCCATCCGCAGGCCACGGCGTCAGCAGGCCATCATCCTTATCCCGGACTGCGATAAACTCCACCCTCGGCTGCCCGGAACCGTCCTTGCCCGCAGAGGCAACGCGGATTGTTGCGCGGGCATTGCCCCGCTGAAACCAGACCATCGCGCAAAGTCGGCCCTCCGGCGTACGCGTGACGAGGTATGAGCCGTCTTTGTCGTACGAGCCTTCTTTGATATTGCACTGAAGGGCGTGCCACTCGATGCCTTCGCCGTGCGGGGAACCGGTCTTGAGCCACTCTTCCAGACGCTCGGAGGGCAGCGACGGATCAAGCTGATGCACGTCAACCGCCTTGGCGAAAGTTACTTCCTCGTTATATGCGGCGTTGCGCAGCGCATTCACGGCATTCCAATCCGTGTAGTGCGGACCAGGTAGCTCCGCGGGCAGCTTTTGATCGACGTGCTTTCCACTCCAGTGGTCGCCATCGCAGCCGCCGAAGCTTTCACTCAGCAAATGGGATGGTCCATCGGTATTGATTCCATCAAAGAAGCGAACGTCATCAATGACCAATCGATTCTCCTCCAGGATAACTTTGGCGATGAGAGCCCAGCCCGCCTCATCGGGAACAAAGCCTGGCAACTTCACGTAGGTGAGGCTGACCGATACCGCGAAGGAACCGTCCTTCTGGGGTTCTTGGCGAACAACCGCCGCGGACAATGGTAAAGCGCGTTTGCTGATGCCGGTGAAGATGCCGCTATTGAGCCATGCCGGCTTCGGAGCAGCGTCCGCGTTTGGATGCTGGCGGAAGTAGTCATCCTGACAGGCTTGCACGCTCTCCAGTTGCCGCGTCAGGCGCCGGCTGAGGAACGGCCAGAGGGCTGTCTTATCCGCGCCGGACGGAATGCCGATCGGGTGCCGTTCCACGATCCTCTGGTAAAAGTCACTCACACCTTTCGTGACAACGGGCAGGTCGAGAAGATGAGGAAGGCCAGAGAGCCGTTCGGTGCCGCCAGTATTTACAAACGGCTCTTGAAAGACATCAATCGGCTCGTAAAGCTGAGGAGGACCTATGATTCCTTTTTTCATAGTCCCGATCAGGATAAGAATCCATCCGGATTGTCCGCCTCGTCTGAATTCAATGCGCACACAGCGCGGGTAATCAATATTCAAGTACTGATCCGGTTTGTTATCGCAGGTCTCATCAAGCCTCCAGTTCAGAAAGTCAGTATGTGCCGCTCCGGTCTGCAGAAAGTCTTCCAAACTCTGTGATGGCAGCGAGGAATCCAGCCTCTTGACATCGATTGACTTGACGTAGGCCACAGCATCCTTTTCTTCCTTGTCATACTTGGCCTGGTCAAAGGCTGCGGCTGTATGTTTCTTGGCTGTGCTGTGCTGCGCGGAACTCTTCCCGGCAGAGCTCTGCTGCGCGGAGCAGGAGCCGGCACATACGAACAACACCATCAGCAAACAAAAACTCTTCATGTGCATCCTTTGTACCATCGCTTACACACTTACACAAATGTTGACAAAAAACAAGCCAATACGGAAGCTTCCTATCATCGACAGGTTATCTACTATGAGCAAGGACGTTGAAGCAGGCCGGCGCATAGGATTTTCGGCATTCAAAAAATTCCTGGTCAAGGCCTGTGTCACGCGTAGAACCATATCCTTGGTCTTTGCCGCCGATGATTGTGGTGTAGGCATAGCCTCAGTTAAGTATGCAGTTTGAGTCAAAGCCAGAGCGTCTGCGGCAGGAGTTTCTGGAGTTCGAACGATCATTGAAATTTCAGGCCCTTTGATCCAGCGCATTTTTGGATAGTGCGGAGTTCAATGCCGTTTCAGGGGGGCTGATAAATTCTTGGCGCATTCCTGTAACGAATCCGTTGATCCAGGACTTTATTCAAGGGAACGGACAAAAAGGACTGCGCCCATAATGAAGTCTATCCAGAATCTAGCCATGCTGCTGATCGTCTTCTGCTGTTTATCGAACAGCGAAGCCGGAGCGCAAACAACGAAATTGACGCTTCGGCAGGCCATTGACCGCGCTCTGGGACAAAATCCAGAGGCCGCAGTTGCTGGTGCTGACCAAAAAGACGCTAGCGCCTCGGCTCGCCTGGCGCGCACTTATCTGTTGCCGCAAATCAGTTTTACGGAAGACATCTCGCGCGGGGACGATCCTGTGTATGCCTTCGGTATGCGCCTTCGGCAGCGGCAGTTCACGCAGGCAAACTTTGCCTTGAACGAACTGAACCTGCCACAGCCGATGGGGAATTTTGCTGCTCGCTTCTCCGGCACTTGGATGGCTTTCGATTCATTCAAGACTCAGAGGGTGATTCATGGTGCCGATCTGATGCGTAAGAGTGCTGGGTCCAACGCCAGGGCCGTGGACCAGATGATTATTCTGCGTGTTGTACAGGCTTATGAGTCGGTGCTCTATGCCGAGCGTGAGACCGGCGTTGCGCAGCATGAGCAGGAAACGGCCGAGGCGTTGCTAAGTACGGTAACCGATCACGTCAAGGCTGGCTTGGCGGTCGAGTCGGATCGTATCTCCGCTGAAGCCAGCGTGGCAGCTCGCAGGCAGGAACTGATTGCCGCTCAAGGTGACTTGGAAGTTGCGTGGGCGCAGTTGCGAGAAGCGATGGGCGATGCAGAACTGCAAGCGGTCACATTGCAGCCAATCGAAGCGCACTCGTTTCCTGCGCAGGCGCTCGATCAGGAATTAGCTATAGCCGCAAAGAAAAGACCCGATCTCGCGGCCCTGAGTGACGCGCAATCAGCGCAGGCCACAGCGGTAGGAGCGGCGAAGTCCAGCTACGGTCCGCATGTAAGCGCATATGGAAACTGGGAAGAAGACCGCGGCTCATTCACCAGTTCGGGCGGCAATAACTGGGTTGCCGGAGTTCAGGTTGGAATCGATATTTTGCCTTTTGGCAAGCGCGCAGAATTGGAGAGAGAAAAGGCGAAGATGCAGCGCGTCAATGCACAGTTGGCCACATACCAACAACAGGTACGTCTTGCAGTGAGCCAGGCGCACATCCACCGCAAAACTGCGGAACTGTCGATGGAGACAGCGCGTGCCGCGATGGATCAGTCAGCCGAGAGCCTGCGCATCTTGCGCAATCGATATGCAGCGGGGCTGGCAACCATTACCGATCTGCTGCGTGGCGAAGATGCCGAGAGAGAAAGCCAATCCAACTACTGGCATTCCGTTTACGGAAATGCATCGGCTTATGCCGAACTACTTTACGCGACAGGGACTTTGACTCCCGATGCGGCGGAGGAATTGCAATGAAAATACTTCTATCGGGTTGCTTGATAGCCGTCTCTTCAGCAGTGTTAGCCGGTTGCCACTCAACCGAATCCGCCTCTCCGGCTCCAGTGCAGAACGTGCAGGCGAGAGTTGTCGAAAGCCGGCAGCAAGATGTTCCTGTAACTGTGCGCGCTACGGGGACGATTCACGCACGAGAATCGGTGACCATCTCGGCGCAGCTCATGGGCCGCATTCATCAGGTTCTGGTGCACGAAGGCGACAATGTGCAGGCTGGACAAACGCTGGTCATACTGGACGATGCCACACTCCGCTCGGCAAGCGATCAGGCACAGGCTGAAGTCAGGGCTGCCGATAATCAGCAGGCGGCAGCACAGGCAGATGCCGCACTCGCTGCCAGCACTCTAGCCCGCTACAAACAGTTGCAGGCCGAAAAGAGCGTTAGCCCACAGGAGATGGATGAAATCACGCGGCGGGCAGAGGCCGCTCAGGCGCGCGTGGATGCATTGCGAGCGCAAACAGATGCGGCAAAGGCACAGGTAGACAGTGCACACTCCATGCTGGCTTATGCGCGTCTGCGCGCGCCCTTCGCGGGAGTGGTGACTGCGCGCATGGCCGACCCTGGCACCATGGCTGCTCCGGGTCTCCCGCTGCTTCAGATAGATAGTCAAGGTCTCTTGCAGCTTCAAGTGACCGTCGATGAATCCGCTGTTGGAAGCGTTCGAAAGGGCATGAAGACCACCGTCGTGATAGACGGTGTGCTCAACAGTGAGAATACAGGGACCGTTGCGGAGATCGTCCCCGCTGCCGATCCCTCCAGCCACAGCTTTCTGGTAAAGATTAACTTGGCTTCATCCAGCCTATTGCACGCCGGTATGTACGGAAGCGCCGAATTTGTAACCGGAAAGCATCAGGCAATTCTTGTGCCGCACTCCGCTGAGGTTCTTCGCGGATCACTTTCCTGCGTCTATGTTCTCGACGCCAACAGCATTGCGCAACTGCGTTCAATCACGCTGGGAAGCGCGCATGGTGAATTGGTTGAAGTACTGTCCGGCATCTCACCCAACGAGAAGATGGTCGATCTTCCCGGTGACCGCGATCTGGCTGGCAAGAGAATCGAGGCACAGTGATGAACAAGGAACCCATGCACCATGAGCCTGGCATCGCTGGCCGTCTTGCGCATACATTTCTCAACTCCAAACTAACTCCACTCTTCGTCGTCGCGTCGCTGGCGCTCGGGATTTTATCCGTGGTGTTTATTCCGCGCGAAGAAGAGCCGCAGATTCTTGTTCCCATGCTCGACATCGCCACGGCGATGCCTGGTGCATCACCCGCCGAGGTCGAGCAGCGGGTTACTCAGCCTATCGAGACTCTGGTGCACCAGATCTCTGGCGTCGAGTATGTGTACTCGACCTCGTCACCGGGGCAAAGTCTGGTCATCGTTCGCTTCTTGGTTGGAACTCCACAGGAAGACGCGCTCATCAAGGTGTACAGCAAGCTGTACTCGAACTTCGACCACATGTCTCCGGGAGTGTCGCAGCCGTTAATCAAGGCGCGATCCATTGATGATGTACCTATTCTTTCCCTCACTCTATGGGGCGAGCACTACAACGGATATCAACTGCGCGCCATCGCCGACGAGGTGCAGCACAGCATTCAAAAAATAGACGATGTTTCAGAGACGACCATCATTGGTGGACTGCCTCGCAACCTGCGCGTTGTGCTCAGTACCGCCAAGTTGAATGCATATGGCCTGTCCCCAATGACCATCGTCGGGCATCTCGAAGCCGCCAACGCAAGCGTACAGGCCGGAAGTTTTGCCCAGAACAACAGCGAGATTCGTGTCGATGCGGGCAATCTTTTCACTCGCCCTGAAGACCTTGAAGCCGTAGTGGTTGCTGTCGATCATGGCCGGGCAGTCTATCTTCGCGATGTGGCGGAGAAGGTCGTGGATGGTTCCGCCGATCCTGCCAACTACGTGCTGTTTGGAACCTCCAATGCCAGCGCAGCCGCACATCATCCCCCCAGCCAGTATCCTGCCGTAACCATCACAGTAGCCAAACGCAAAGGAACAAACGCCACTGATATTTCCAGCGCCGTGCTCAAGCGAGTTCATGAGATGCAGGGCGTAATCATCCCCGCGGATGTAACGATCACAACCACGCGCAACTATGGTGAGACCGCCAAGGCCAAGTCGGATGAATTGTTGGAGCACCTTCTGCTGGCGACTCTTTCCGTCACTTTGTTGGTTGCTCTTTTTCTCGGATGGCGCGAATCAGGCGTTGTCCTGCTGGCGATTCCCGTCACTCTTGCACTTACCATGTCGGTCTTCTACTTCATGGGCTACACGATCAACCGTGTCACTCTCTTCGCGTTGATATTCAGTATCGGCATTCTGGTTGACGACGCAATTGTGGTCGTCGAAAACATGGTGCGTCACTTCCGATTGCCGGAAAATCACGGTCGTCCTCTAAGCGATGTCGCTATCGAAGCGGTCGCTGAAGTGGGCAACCCCACCATCCTGGCTACCTTCGCAGTCATCGCCGCGGTGCTGCCAATGGCCTTTGTACGCGGCCTGATGGGACCATACATGCGGCCCATCCCAGTCGGCGCATCGGCGGCCATGTTGTTTTCGCTGATGGTCGCCTTTGTAGTCTCACCCTGGGCAGCCTTGCGGTTGCTCGGCCGGCAAGCATCTAGCAAACATTCCAACGGCGAGGAAAAGAGCGGCTGGACAACCCGCCTCTATCGTCGTGTAATGTCGCCTCTCATTCAAAGCGCACGGCTTCGCTACATATTTCTGGCCGCCATTGTAGTTCTTCTCTTGATGGCTTGTGCCCTTGTGCCCCTGGGACTGGTGCGCGTAAAGATGCTGCCCTTCGATAACAAAAGTGAAATTCAGGTTATTTTAAACATGCCGGATGGCACGCCACTCGAACAGACCGCGCGCGTAGCGCAGGCTTTGGGTAGCACATTAGCAGCCCAGCCCGAGGTGCTGAACTATCAGGTCTACGCGGGAACATCCGGTCCTTACAACTTCAATGGTCTGGTTCGCCATTACTATATGCGACACCTGCCGAATCAGGCCGACATTCAAGTGAATCTTTTGCCTGCCGACCAGCGCAGCGCACAAAGTCACACGATTGCCAAGCGGCTGCGTCCCCTGCTGATTGCGATTAGCAATCAGTATGGAGCGCGCATTCAAGTCAGTGAGGTGCCGCCCGGACCGCCTGTCGTTCAGACTTTAGTTGCTGAGGTGTATGGACCCGACCTTGATGGTCAAACTCAGATTGCTGAGCAGATCAAATCGATCTTCCAACGCACCCAGGGCGTTGTCGATACGGACTGGTATGTCGAAGACCCTCAGCAGAGGCTGTTGATGCGCGTCGATCAAGTCAAGGCCGCGCAGCATGGCATTGCAGTCACCGACGTAGCCCGTGCGCTTGAACTCGCTCTTTCAGGAACTCAGATTGGCCTGCTCCACGATCAAGCTGCGCGAGAGCCTGTACCGGCCATTGTCGAAGTTGAGCGAGCGGATCGTTCCTCTGAGCAAGGTCTCGAAAATATTCACTTGCAAGGCGCAAATGGTGACTCGGTATCGCTGCGCGAACTTGTGATGGTTGAACATAAAACTATCGAGCGCAGCATCTATCACAAGAATCTGCGCCGCGTTGTCTATGTCACCGGCGACGTTGCTGGAGGGGAAGAAAGCCCAGTTTATGCAATTTTAAAAATGAACAAGGATCTCGACCGCCTCACATTGCCCGCCGGCTACACACTCGCTCGTTACAACTCGGCGATGCCGGAATCCACTGACCACTACTCGATGAAGTGGGACGGGGAATGGCACATCACCATAGAAGTATTTCGTGACATGGGTCTGGCATTCGCAGCGGTGCTCATCCTTATTTATGTCCTTGTAGTCGGATGGTTTCGTTCCTTCCTTGTGCCTTTAGTCATCATGGCTCCGATTCCGCTCACGCTGGTCGGCATTCTACCGGCGCACGCAATGCTCGGTGCGTTCTTCACTGCAACCTCAATGATCGGCTTCATCGCGGGAGCTGGAATCATTGTTCGAAACTCGATCATTCTGGTTGACTTCATCGAGGTGCGTCGCAGCCAGGGTCAGCCGTTGGGTGATGCTGTAATCGACGCAGGCGCTATCCGATTCCGCCCTATGCTGCTCACTGCGGCAGCCGTTGTCGTCGGCGCCAGCGTGATTCTGTCCGACCCCATCTTTCAAGGTCTTGCACTCTCACTGATTGCGGGTGAAGTCGCTTCAACTTTTCTCTCTCGGTTGACTGTTCCGGTTCTCTATTACATGGCTAACGCAAACAAAGAAGCAGAAACAAATACTCACTTCAGTCAGACACATGGAGATGTTTTATGACCGTCGAACGCGCATTGCGACTTTTGGCTGGACTGGTAATTCTGATTTCAATTGCTCTTGCCCGCTTCATTTCGCCAAACTGGTTTTGGTTGACCGGCTTCGTTGGACTCAATCTGTTGCAGTCAGCTTTCACCAACAAGTGCCCCGCCATGTCGATCTTTCGTGCAATGGGGATGAAAGATGCTAACTGCTGTGGCGGAAAGTGTGAGACGAATGAGTGATCGGCTCTCTCGGGAAATCATGAACTGGGAGGTTGCGCAATGATTCAGCGCAAAAGCACAGGCAAGTCTTCTGAAGCATCATCAAGACAGTGCGAGCGCCTCAAGGACGAGGTCTATCGTCAAATGTACAGGCAGGAGGCAAGTCGTCCCGGTGCCGATCTGGCCCTCGCCCTTGCCTTGCTGCGTGCCTGGATCACTTCGGACTCCGCAACGGATATATCGCATGATCGCAAGTGGCTGATGAAGATCTCTCCTATCTGCCTCGCTATGATCGAGGCCACGCAGAAGGTGAGTGACGGCGAGCAACAATGCGCTTCGTGAAACCTTTTTAATTCTGCCGTGACCAGCCACTTTGCGTCGGCCATGCCTGAACTGCAATCCACGCTATGGCCATGCTAGACAGACGCTTATACTAAAATCTGTTCTTGTGAGACCGAATCCATGCGCCCAGAACTGATCCAGGCCGTCAAACTTTTGCGCGTCAATACTCATGAAGCTGTCGAGGAAGCCATCGGACTGCTGCAAAACACGGTCTATTCTTTCAGTATGAAAGTCTGCGGGCATCCAGAAGACGCAGAGGATACAGCGCAGGAAGTCCTCTTCCGATCATTGCAGCACTTGGCCAAGATTCAGGAGCCACAGGCACTCGCGGTCTGGCTCTATACCGTAACCAGAAATCGATGTTGGCGAATGCGGCGTAAACCGGCCAATGCTCCAAAGCATCTTCTCTCTCTGGATGAATTGATGCCTGATGATGCAGAGCTTGGACTATTGTTGCAAGATGCCGCCGAAGGTCCAGAGCAAAATGTCCTCCAAGGCGAGCAGGATCATATACTGCACCAGGCAGTCTTGCATATTCCTGCCCAGTTGCGCATTGTTCTTGTACTTTGCGACATGGAGGAATTGACCACTGAACAAGTTGCTCAGATCCTCAACCTTCAGCCCGGGACGGTTCGAGTCCGACTGCATCGCGCACGCCTTTCGGTACGCAAAGAGATGAATGATCGTCTGAATGTTGCCGCCAATGTGACGGAGAGTGGCAAGCGTACGAAGAAGAGCCGCAAGGACAGCCAAGCCCAAAGTTTGCAGCGCTCTCTGGAGTGTCGCGAACTGTTTTCAAATCTATCGGAGTATATGGACGGCCGAGTCGAACCTACCACCTGCGAGGCGATGCGCAGGCATATCGAAGCGTGTCCGGCCTGCGTTGCATTTCTTCAGAACCTGCGCACCGCCATCGATCGCTGCCGCTCTTTGACAGTACCATGTGATCCTTTTGTAGCACTTCGTCTGCGTTCGATCCTCACTCAGGAATATCTGCGATTGCTGAGTATGCCGGACACGACAAAATGTTCCGCAGCGTTGTAACGAATTGCAGTCAACATGTCTCTATTCGTAGGGGGAATCCAAATGGAAGTAACAATCAAGCATATTGATCGCGTCAAGTTCTCCATTCAATCACGATCGCACACCATTCTTTGCGACCAACCAGCGGAGAATGGCGGCAACGACGCAGGCATGACGCCTCCAGAACTGCTGCTCGCATCGCTGGGATCCTGCGCTGCCTTTTATGCGGCACAGTATCTGAAAACGCGCAATCTGGCAGACACTGGTGTCGAAGTTTCGGTGACTGCGGAAAAGCTCAAATCTCCCGCGCGGTTGGGCAACTTCTATATTCGTGTCGTATGCCCCGTTGCCCTGACGGAGGAGCAGACCGAGGGGCTCATGAGGTCCGTGCACCATTGCCTCATTCACAACACGCTGTTATCTCCGCCCGACATCAAGATCGAGCTGGTTGCTTAATAAAGGGTACGTCTAATTTACTTGCTGCCCGGTGCGAGGCGCAGACTCTTGTCAAGATGCAAAGTCCTTCCCGGTCGCAGAGTCACCAGTGATTCGGCGTCTTTGTAAATCAGATTGAACGTTCCAGGAACGTCGCTGCGTATTGCAACGCTCTTCAGTGCGCCCTCTTCCCATTCCATATCGACTTTCGCCCCACCGCGCGCGCGCAGCCCCGTGATCTTTCCACGAGTCCAAGCCGTGGGAAGGGCTGGCAGAAAATGAATTTCGCCATCGCCACTCTGTAAGAGCATCTCGGCAATCGCCGCCGTGCCCCCAAAGTTCCCGTCGATTTGGAAGGGTGGGCAGTTATCAAACATATTAGGAAGTGTGCTTTCGGCAATCAGCTCTTCCAATAGTTTGTACGCGTGGTCGCCGTCCTGAAGCCTGGCCCAGAATGCAACCTTCCACGCCTTCGACCACCCGGTGCCGCCATCCCCGCGCAACTCCAATGTGCGCCTTGCTGCAGCCGCCATCTCCGGAGTTCCCTTCAAGCTGATCTCTCTTCCCGGATAAAGCGCGTAGAGATGCGATACATGCCGATGCTGCGGCTCTGTTTCCTTGTAGTCCTCAATCCATTCCTGCAATTGTCCCTGCTTGCCGATCTGCAAGGGCGGAAGGCGCTTGGATGCGCGCTCCAGTTCTTTGCGCAATTCTCCATCAACTCCGAGAACGCCCGCTGCCTTTGCACAATTGGCAAACAGCGCGTGAATCACTTCAATGTCCATCGTTGTCGCATAGCTGAGATATTCCTTTTTGCCGCCCAACAAGTACTGGTTCTCCGGCGAGGGCGATGGATTCTTCACAAGTTTGCCCGCAAAGGGCGTGCCCGGAGGAGCCTCCACCAGCGTGTCCAACGCAAACAGCGCTGCGCCCTTCATCGCTGGATAGGCCCTCGTATGCAGAAACTGTTTGTCCTGGCTGTACTCATAGTGATCCCACATCTGATTCGCAAGCCAGGCTCCGCCCAATGACCACATGCCCCAAACTCCATCCACCGGCGTCGTAGCCCGCCACAGATCGGTGTTGTGATGCAGCACCCACCCTCGGCTCTGATAATGCACCCGCGCTGTCTCCGCGCCCGTCACCTGCAGGTCATCGATAAGGCTCCACAGCGGCGCTTCGTTCTCCCAAAGATCGCCACTCTCCGCGGGCCAGTAATTCATCTGCAGGTTGATGTTGGTTGTCCACTTGCTTCCCCAGGCGGGAGTCTTATCCTGATTCCAAATCCCTTGCAGATTGGCGGGCTGCCCTCCCGCCCGCGAAGATGAGATCAGCAGATACCGGCCAAAGTGATAGTACAAAGCAACCAACTGCGGGTCTTTCGTGGTCGCAAACTCGCGAATGCGCTCATCGGTCGGATCCGTCTTGCCGCGTGAGCCCAGATCGAGTTGGACCCGCGTGAAAAGCCGCTGATAGTCCTCCACATGACGGCGCCGCAGTTGCTCATAGGTCAGTCCACAAGCGGCGCGCACATAGCCTCTGGCTCTTCCTGCCGCGTCGCCCGAAATGTCCTTGTAATTGTTAAAGCTCGTTGCATTGCTAAAAAGAATCGTGACCGAGTTCGCCTCAAGAACCGCGATGCGTCCATCCGCGCTCTGCACCTTGCCACCCTCGGCAATCACCTGAAGAGCTGCCGCATATCTCTCACCCGCTTCGTCCCACGAAGCGGTCCACGAATATTCGGGTGTCTTGCGCGGCTGAATCTGCCCTTCCAACTCCAACCCGTTCGCTCCAATTGCGGTGCTCCGGGCTCCATCCTGGGGCGTGTCCATCCCAATGGAAAAGCTCTGCTGATGAGGCTTGTCCGCCGTCAGACGCATCACCAGCACTTGATCCGGAAACGAGGCAAACAACTCTCGCGTAAAGGTCACATCTCCGGCCTTGTAACTCACAACCGAAGTCGCATCGTTCAGTCGCAGCTCGCGGCGATAGTTCGTCACCGCGCCCACTCCGGGGAACTGCAAGCGCAGGTCGCAGAAGGGCTGATAAGGTGCCAGCAGTCTGGGTTTGCCCATCATTCCCGCGGTCAGCTTTTCCGCCTCGTCCACCTTGCCCTCAAAGATCAGGCGCTGCACTTCCCGCAGGTTTTCGTGGGCTGCGGGATTGGTATAGTCATGTGGCAATCCGCCCCAGAGTGTGCTCTCGTTGATCTGTACACGCTCGGTTTCCGTTCCGCCAAATACCATGGCGCCGATCCTTCCGTTGCCGATAGGAAGCGCCTCAGTCCACTTCGCTGCAGGTCCTTGATACCAGAGTTTCAGCGCGCTCCATCTGTCTCCCAATTCCGTTGAATCGCTTGGAATCGCAAACATCTTCTTCGATGAAAGCGTCAGGCTCCCCATCAGCGCGGAAAATATCTCAAGAAAACTGCGTCGTGACAATTCGTGGATCAAAACATCCTCCATTCGTTGCAGCGAAAAATCAGGCGATTTGATTACGACGTGGGCGTCACGCCCTTCTTTAAAAGAAGGTTGCCGTACTTGCGCAGTTCACCCGTCACAACAATTGCAAATGCCTGGCGCGCGCGCTCATAAAACGCAAAGCGATCAATGCGCTCCGGGGGATTCGCGGTGGGCAAATGTTTTCGCACGATGCGCATATACTCCTCTTCCACCGATGGATCCGGAGTGTCGCCTGGAACTACGGCCATCATCACCAAAGGCGGGGCGTAGGAGTCCAGTTCAAAGAGCGGCAAAATGCCGTCAAGCAGCGTGGCAACCGGGATTCCGTCCGCGCGCAGAACTGCCGGTCCAATGGAGTGCGCCGGAAAGTGCGCATCCGCCAGAATAATCTCATCCCCATGTCCCATGCGAGCCAGTATCGCCAGCAGATCCGGACTGATTACACTTGATATCCCTTTGAGCATCTCTTGCTTCCTTTCTCTTCGCGGAATGAATTCATCACGATCAGTAAAGAACCACCGACCGCACATTGACCGTCGTGTTCCCTTTATTCACGATACAAACGGGATGACTGGATGCGCCAAGGCAGGCAACAATCGATCTGCGATTGAGCTTCAGAATCCGCTCCGTTACTCGCCGGCATTTCATGACCAAGTCGCAGTCCTCTGTCGCATGGCTACTGGCCCCAATGTACTGCGAATCAGGAACCGGATTTGGTGTCTGAGTGAAGCGGCATCGCAAAAAACAGCACCGTGTCTTTAGAGGTTTCTGGAGCGGCCTTCCAAGCAGAAGGAACACCGTAGACAGCAAGGCCTCAAGTCCATTCAGTCCATATCGCAAATCTAATGTTAAATCAGTTGCGCTGCCCGTAAAGGCAGAAGGAAAGGCGTGTTCGTGGTTGCAACAGACGGCTTCTCCATTCAAAAGCTCGAAAACACTTCTGAAGTACCCTGACAAATTCTTCAGCCCAACGTGCTCGAACTTACCGGCATTGGCTACTCAATGTGACGAATGTTGATCCGGGGAAGAAGTTGCAGCGCACCGAATGGACTCCCCAGTTACGGCCTGAGAGCTGGCGAAGAGTTCATAGGCGTTGGCGCCAGAGCCTTCCCGCATCTCGACCTGCCAGCCGGGGGTGTGTTCCAGCAGGTAAGCGAGAGGCCAGTTGGCTGGAATCAGCAAGTGGTCGATGCGGTACTTATTCAAGTTGTCAAACGGCTGGCGGGAATAAAGGACTCCCAGATAATCCGCAAACTCGCCATGATGGTCAAAAGTGTCTAGCCGCGTATCCAGATAGGTAGGCTTGCCGTTCAAATCCATTATGCCGCCCAGTGTGTCCTGATTGAAGGTACGCCAGGAGGGCTGAATGAACGCGATGGAGCGCAGTGGATACCTGGCCTCCAATGCGTGTTGAAGGGTCGAGTTTGCGGGGAAGAAATACAGGACAGCGCACACCGCTCCAGCCGCGAACAAGGCATTCATCGCCGGAATTGTTTCATTCTTCGGCTTGGAAAAGAAGCCCCTCGCCAGGTCGCAAGCAAGCAGCGGAGTGGTAAGCGCGGCCGCCATAAACGTAAAACGCATATGACTGAAGGCCATGAACCATGCAAAGAACAGAAAGGCCAGTTCATGAATCTTCCAGCTTCTTCCGCGCCAGCAGTTCGCCACAATCATCAGCAGAATTGCGGCCACGGAAAACCGCCCCAGAGCCGAGCCGGAATTCAGCGGCTGCCATTCCGAGGCATGGGCAATCACCAGCTTCTGGTTCAACAGCATATCGAAGGGATACCAGATCAATCTCCAGCCGTAGGGATTGATGAAAAGAGCGGCTAAACTGGCCAGCCACACCAGCAAAAAACGCCGCCGATCCGAGCCGGATAATGCCTGTTGCTGAATGACTCCCTGATGAAAAGAAAAACTTCCGCAAAGAAGATAGAGGGTGAGCAAACCAGCTCCGGCGGCCCAACTCCCGTGCAGGTTGATCCACACGCAAAACAGCGGCGGCAACAGCCACAGCAAGCGCGTCTTGCCGCGCTCGGAGGCTTCCAGAATGCCCATCTCCGCGGACAGCGCCAAGTAGGCAAACAATATGGTGCGCGGTCCAGCGTTGACTGTCATGAGGGGAACGGCCAAAGCACAGGCCCAAAATGCGGCGTCCGCGTGACGCGCCTGCCAGCAACTGCGCCCATAAATAAAAAGTATATTGGCGCACAAACCAATCGCCGTCACAAGATAGATGCCCGCCAGTCCTAGCGATTGGTAGCCAAACCAAAATGGTAACTCAGAGAGCCATTCCGGATTGATCCAACGCTCCCCGGAAACGGTAAAGGAATAAGGCTCAATTTGAACAAATTGGTGTGTCGCCGTCAGGGTGCGCGCATTCGCCAGATGCCACCATATATCCGGATCGCTCAGTAACTCCTCCGGCTTTCTCAAGTTACCGGACAAGCAAATCAACCCGAAGGCCAGTACCGTGGCATAAAAGACCGGCTTGGAGAAGATGCGATTGAAGGTGTGATGGATGGGGTTGAGGGCACGGGAACCGGCAGCGGCAGTGTCTTGTTGAATCTGAGGGAGATCCATGCTGTCAGAATACACGCAAATCCCGCCGCTGAGGGGAGAATCAAGCGATGAACATGCAGTCGCCGTAGCTGAAAAAGCGGTACTTCTGCCGAACCGCATGGGTGTAAGCGGCAAGAACTGGCTCGCGTCCGGCAAAGGCCGAAACCAGCATCAGCAGGCTCGACTGCGGCAGATGGAAGTTCGTGAGCAGGGCATGGACCAGGCGGAATCGAAAGCCGGGAGAGATAAAGATCTCCGTCTCGCCGGAGTGCTCTTGCAGAGGCCTGTTGGCAGCCTGAAGTGCGCAGTGCTCAAGAGTACGGACGACTGTGGTTCCAACGGCGACGATACGCCTGCCTTCGCGAGCGGCGCGGTTGATGGCTTCGGTGGCTGCGGCGGAGAGCGTATAGCGCTCGCGGTGCAGGCGGACTTCCTCCAGGCTCTCCACGCGCAGCGGAGCGAAAGTGCCCAGGCCAACGTGCAGCGTGATGCGGGCAATCTCCACGCCGCGCGCGGTGAGCGCTTCAAGTATTTGCGGAGTGAAGTGCAGGCCGGCGGTGGGCGCGGCAACCGAGCCTCGCTCGCGACTGAAGACGGTTTGATAGCGCTCGCGGTCGGTTGCTTCGTCGTCGCGGCGGATATAGGGCGGCAGCGGAATGTGGCCGATACCATCCAGAGTGGCAAAGAAATCATCCACTGGCTTGAAGCGCAGCAAGCGTTCGCCGAACTGTCCACGCTCCAGAACTTCAGCTTCAAGCGCGATTTCTCCATCGTGCGCGGGAAAAATCAAATGTTCGCCGGCCGGGACTTTTCTTCCGGGTTTGACGAGTGTCTTCCAGAGGTTCACTCCAACCTGCTCAGTGAGCAAGACCTCAATCTTGCCCATTGACTGCGTGGGTGCCCCCGCTCCCGGTTCTGGGACCGGGGAAGCCATCCTTCCTGAACGCCGCGCAAACAACCGTGCCGGAATCACCCGGCTTTCATTCAGCACCAGCAGGTCGCCGGCATTGAGCAGCGTGGGCAGTTCGGCAAAGGTCGAGTTGCGCAATTCTCCGGTTGCCCGGTTCATCGTGAGCATCCGGCTCAATCCGCGCTCGGCGGGCGGCTGCTGGGCGACCAGTTCCGGGGGCAGATCAAAGTCGAAGTCGGTAACGCGCAGGCCGGTCATGCTCGCGGCTTCCCGAAGTAGTCAAGCGCCCGCAAGCGAGCGCGTTCGATGGCCGCGGTCAGCTCCTGGCGCTTGGGTTCAAAGCCCTCCGCGGCCAGATCGGTGGGAACCAGCGTGGCTCTGACCCAACTGACGCAGATGCGCGTAAAGGGTTTGGGAATTAGAAAGCGGTCCCAGGAGCGGATGACCCAAGCGTGCTCCGGCTCCAGATGAAAGGCGCCGATGGGCGCGCCGGTCATCTGCGCCAGCTTGATCGGTCCCATTTTGGTCTGATAGATGGGGCCGCGAGGGCCGTCGGCGGTGAAGATCGCGGTGCGGCCGGTTTCGATCACATTCTTAAGGCCCATCAGCCCCTCGCGCGAGCCGCGGCTGCTGGAGCCGCGCACCGCGCCAAAGCCAAACAAAAGCAGGATGCGCGTAATCAGTTCGCCGTCAAAGCTCTGGCTGATCAGGATAACGGCATGCGAGGCGCGGAAGTAAACCGTGCAGGGCAGCACGCACTGATGCCAGAAGCAGAAGATTCCGCCCGGCGCTTTCACGCCGTCGGGAACCGGCGTAACGCCCTCTTCGGCGATGACCTCGAATCGCCAGGTGCGGCCCCAAAGGCTGAAGAGCGCCCAAACCAAGCGCGGGACAATGGCCAGAATGATGCGCTGGGCGAGGGTGAATCGGGGCTGATCTTGGGCAGTCATTCTTCTGATTCTAACGGAGCGGACGCGGTTAGCCCTGTGGCCGCTGCCAAGCTCGCTTCAAGCCAGCACCGGCAGCCTGGGCATCTCGCCCTGGGCGCGCGCTTCGGTAACCACCGCATCAAGATGCAGAAGAACTTCGTCGACGGTCATGGTATAGATCTCGCGCTGTGCGTCGTAGCCCTCTTCGATCAACTGCTTCAGGAAGCGGCCGGCGATCTGCGCCGCCAGTTGGTCGGTGATCACCTTGCCTGTACGCTGCTTTTGCCGAACCCAGGCTTCCAGAGGCAGGGCGATCCACATAGGCCTTCCGTTGACCTCGAAGCGCACATCGACGGCATCGGCGTGGCGCGTGGCGATGGCCACCAGCGTGCCCTTCCAGAGGCAGTTCAGCTCTTCGCCGCTCCAGCGATCGGTGACCCGGAAATCTTCATACATGCTTCTAGCCTATCTTGCTTCGCTCCGAGCGGCAAGCGGCTTCAAAACAAGTTCCGCCGTGAACCGGAAGGTCACGCTACTGCTTGGTTCTTCCGCTGCGGTTGAATCTCCTGCAGATCGGCAACCATGGTGGGCGGCTCGAATAAATTAAAACTTCTCTCATGATTTCTACTCAATTTCCGAATTCATTTGCCGATAACGGCAATGAAGGGAGCTTAACGCCATGATTATTTCGATTCCAATCTCCGACACAGTGGTTCGCGCCGCACAAGACCATAAGATGGTTCTTGAAGAATTTGTGGATAAGTTGATTGACAAGGGAATGGAGCAGATGACCGGCCGCCCTATGGTGGTCAGCGCGATTGACCGGATTCGCGCCCTGCGCACCGAGCTTCCCATCTCCAAACGGTAGGGTAACGGCGACCCTCCGCGGGGCGCCGGTGGACGCCTTGGTTGGCACACTGATAGACTGATTGGGTTGCAGTTGCAGCGTCTCCGCCTTGCGAAGGCGTCTGCCAGCCTACCAAAGAAGGATCAGAAGAGAACCCGTGGACACTAATACCCGCCATTCCCTGAAGCAGAACGCCATTGCCCAAGCTACCGCAAACAGCATGAATTGGGTGAGCGGTCATCGCTCCAGCGTGCAGCGCTGGACCATCATTGCAGTTGCCGTGCTGGCGGTGGGCGGAGCTCTTCTGGGCTTTTCCGCCTGGTCATCGAGCAACGCCCAAACAGCTCTGAACGCGGCGCTCGATGTGTATAGCGCCCCGCTGGCCGCGCCGGGCGCTCCGGCGACCGATGGCGCCTACGCCACCAATGCGGATCGCGCCAAGGCCGCCAATCAGCAGTTCACCGCCGTGGCCGACAAGTATGGCTGGCTCTCCGAGGGCAAAAAGGCCCACTACTTTGCCGGTGTCACCTACGAGGATCTGGGAAACAACAGTGCCGCGGAGACCGAGCTGAAGACCGCCGCCAGCTCCTGGGACCGGAATCTATCCAACTTGGCCAAACTGGCGCTGGCCGGTCTCTATCACCAGACAAACCGCGACTCGCAGGCGATTGATCTGTTCAACGCGTTGGCCGCCAAGCCCTCCGACACCGTGCCGGCGGTCGAGGCGCAACTCGACTTGGCGGATCTTTATGCCGCGACAGGCCGGCAGAGCGATGCCATGGCTCTCTGGGCCAAAGTCAAGGATAGCGACAAGGAAGGCCCCGCCGGATCGCTCGCCGCACAGAAACTGGCCGGCAAGTAGCAACTCAGGCCGGTTGAATTGAAAAGGCTCGCGGAGCATTGGCTGCGCGAGCCTTTTTACGTGACGCAAAAAGTATTTGAGCATTTTGGCCGCCGCCTGCGTCTGGTGGACTATGAGCGCGGGTCAGGCGGTATTCTCAGGTTGGATGCAGAAGACGGACAAGAGCTTGGCTGACGAGGCACGCAGAGCGGCGGAAGAGCGGGCGCTTGCCGCTTTGGTGAGCCAGTACGCGTCTACGCTCTATCGCGTTGCCTACTCGGTTCTGCGCAACGCGGCCGACGCCGAAGACGCCGTGCAGGAGACTTTTCTGCGCGTGCTGCGCCACCGCGAGACGCTTTGCGAGGTGCGTGACCAGCGTGTCTGGCTGATTCGTATCGTGTGGAATGTCGTGCTGGACCGCAAGCGCCGTATGAAAACCCGCCCGGAGACGGACGACGTGGTCGAGTTGGCCCGTGTGCTGCCCGCCGAAGGTTTGAGCGCCGAAGAGCGGTTCGCCGCCGCCCAGCACCATGCCCGTATGCTGGCCTGCGTCGAGCAGTTGCCCGCCAAGGAGCGCCAGGTGATGATGCTTTCAGCCTTCGAAGAGTTGAGCAGCGTGGAGATCGCCGCAGTGATTGGCATTACCGAATCCAGCGTCCGGTCGCGCCTGTTTCGCGCGCGCAACCTGATGGCCGGCTTGCTGGATCATGCGAGGAGTTTGCGATGAATACAGGGATCAGGGATCAGGGATCAGGGGTCAAAGCCGCCGAAGAGACGTTGTGGCTGATCGCCCGCCTCCATGCGCCCGATGGGCTGGAGGAGCGCCTTCAAGAGAACTTGCGGCGGGCTGCGCCGCGAGCTTCGAGCTGGACGGCATGGCTGCGCCCCTTCAACGGCTGGATGCAGAGCGCGGCGATGCATGCAGTCGCGGCGACGGCGATTGTTGCCGTGGTGGTTGGAGGCTGTTGGATCGTCTCCTCGCATCTGCCGGCGCAATCCAGCATGGCGGTTACCGCCCCTCTCCGCGAGGTCGCACCCGGAGACTTTTCCTCCGCCGGAGCCAAGCGCACCCCGCAGACTCTCGACAGGCCTCTGGTCACAGCCCCGGTCGTAGCGCCTCCAGCAAAGACTGCTCCGCACTTCAAGGCGAAGACCGGCTCCAAGGCCAAGGGACTGGGGGCCAAGGGACTGAGGGACTGAGGGACTGAGGGACTGAGGGCTAGAGAATAGTCGTCCATCGGTTCTCGCCGATTTACACGAGTTGAAACTTTGGGTGCCCCACCCTCGCCACGTTCTTGCTTTTGTGGCTAGGGTGGGATTCCACGAAGCTCAACCAACAACTCTTCGAGAGACGATGATGCCCGCAAGAGAGCCGAAATTGCCGAGTGACGGAACCCGCACCATCCTCCAGGCCGGTCTGTCGATGCTCGCTGCGGGGCTGCTTGCGCTTCTGCTGTTGCAAACCCTGCTAGGCGGCTTTACAAGCACCGGGGCGCACACCAATCTGGGCTGGATGGTGCTGATCGTGGCGTTGATGTGCCTTCCATTTGGCCTGCTGCTCACGGCTCTCGGCGCGGCCAAGTCGCTGCGCAATCGTGCCGGCCGTCGTTAATGGATCCAAAAAATCCTGAGATTTTCGCTTCCTCCTCTGCTATTCTTTTCGAGGAACGGAGTGCACACCTCTGGCAAGAAGCATCAACAAAGTCACCCTCTTAGGCAATGTTGGCAAAGACCCGGAGATCCGCGCCACCGCCAATGGCAACATGGTAGCCAGTTTCGGGCTGGCCACCAGCGATCGTTATCAAGATGCGCAGGGAAACTGGCAGGATCGCACCGAATGGCACAACTTGAAGGCCTTTAAACGCACCGCCGAAATCGTCCGCGATTATGTCAAAAAGGGCTCCAAGCTTTATGTCGAAGGCAAGATCAGCACCGACAGTTGGGAAGACAAGGAGACCAAGCAGAAGCGCTATCGCACCGAGATTCTGGTCAATGAACTGGTTCTGCTCTCAGGCCGCGAAGAAGGTTCCGGCGGCGGCACGGGTGGTTATAGCCGTCCAGCCAGCTCGCCGGCCTCCAGCTACGACCAGCGTCCTCCAGCCTCTGCTGGTGCCCCGGACGATTACGCCCAGCAAACAGAGATATCCGACGACGATATACCCTTCTAGATCATCCCTGAAACCAATTCTGTAAACTTTTTGCCCGTATCGCCCTGATTGATCAGGGCGATACGGGATTCATTGCGCAGAAAAACTTTCAAGTTTTTCTGCATCCAGATCATGCTCCAGTTGGGTCGCGCGAAAGCATTTATAGCGGAATCAGAATCGGTATACCCAGAGCCGGAACACTCAAGTGGTCGCGACCAACAGGGAGCGGCAACCTTCCACTGAACCCCGTAGGGCACAGAGATTCTGATTCCGCTCTAAACGCAAGACGGGGACTACATCCGTAGTCCCCGTCTCGTTTCATGAGGATGGTTTGCCGCTACTGGCAAACACCAGCACTGCCCGCGTTGTAGATGCCCTGGACTTGCAAGGGGGTGAGGGCACCGTTGTAGAACTGCACTTCGTCCAGAAGGCCATTGAAATACCAGCTCGGATAGGCTGAACCTTGCCCTCCGATATAAGCCGGTGTTTGCACTTGTATCGAACTGGGCGACGAGCCGCGCATTTGCGAGACGGACTGCTGAACTCCGTTGATAAAGAGTTGATTCGATTTCACATTGCCATTATTGAAGACGGCTGTAACCTGGACCCATTTGTTGGCCAAGCCGCTTTCACTGATGCCCCACACATCGCCGGAATTCGTGTTGAAGCCAAAACCACCCGAATCAAACGTTAGATCGTAGTTCGGGAAGCCTAGGACCACTTGGTTATCGGTTCCATTCCAATACATCCAGAAACTCACCGTGAACTCTGTTCCAAGCGCTGTGGGGAAGGTTGCAGCCAGTGTGGTGTCCACGTCGCCAAGAGCGGTGAAATTGAAGGCTTGGCCGACCTCTCCGGCAGCATAACCGACTGTGCCTTGCACCGTACCGGTCACGCTGCCGGTCGTGTCGTCCGTATTGCCTTCTGCTTTATACCAGTCGATGATGCTGGTTGGCTTGTAGGCGCACTGCAGGCCGCCTTCGGTCATCGACTGATAAAACGCCGCGGAATTGCTGGAGGCCGTTACCATATCACCGCTATAGGAAGCAGTGATGTTGTGGGTTCCCGCGGCCAGAGCAGAGGTGGTGATTGCAGCCTGCCCTGCACTCACCGCCGCGGTTCCAAGAGACTGGCCGGTCGTGTTGTCGGTAAACGTAACCGATCCGGTTCCCGATGTGGGGGTGATGGTTGCCGTGATGGTCACGGAAGTGCCGACGGCAACCGATGAGTTGGAAGAGGAAAGCACGACTGTAGAAGGCGCGCCCACTGTGCAAACGCCAGCGTCAGCCGCATTGTAGATACCCTGAACCTGCGCGGCAGACAGAGCCGAGTTGTAAACCTGAACTTCGTCGATCAGGCCGTTGAAGGGGTAGTTGGCGGCGTTGTCCTGTCCGATCGCAAACCACTCGCTGCTGCTGTACGCCACCGTGCCATTCCATTGGCTTGTCCCATCGTTTACGGTGGGTTGAGCGACGCCATTGAAGTAAACCTGCATTGGATTGTTGGCTGTTGCCGCCGCTGTCACCAGCGTCCACTGATTGAGCGGCACCTGGGTTGTGGTCAAGGCAAGATGCCAGGCACTTCCGTCCCCGAGGGCGAACTCGATGGATCCAACGGGAACGTTTGTGGCGGCATTCTGTGTTCCGTTCAAGAAGATGGAAGCACCATCGTAGCTATAATCGCTGCCCATGATCATGCCCCAGGTCGCGCTGCCGCTGGGGGTTCCGTTCGAGGTCGGATAAGCCGTGGGGTAAATCCACGCTGACAATGTGATGGCGTTCTGGATTTGCAGATCGGCCGGGACAGGCTCGCCGATCAGTACATATTGGTTGGTACCGTCGAAGCTGAAGGCGTCGTTGACCGCGCCCAAGCCGAAGCCAGCACCGTTCTCCAGGGTGCCATTGTTGTGGCCCATGAAGTCAGTCGCGTCGCCATCGCCCTTCCACCACGAGACCAGGCTGCCCGTCTGCGGGAAGCAGGTCTGGACCGGTGTGACGGTGGCCGAGCAGGAGGCGTTTGTGCCTGCATCCTGGCTGTTGCAACTCCAGGTCAAAGCGCCGGCTGCGTTCGTCAGCCCAGAGACCGTGCCAGCCGTGCATAGATTGGCGGTGGGCGGCGGAGCTGAGAACGTTCCGCCATTCGCTGATCCACATGCGCCATTCACCGCTCCGGTTGAGCCAGTAGTGAAGGTGGCTTCTACACCGTAATTGCTCAGGTTATTGCCGGCGATATCGGTTGGATACCAGTTGTTGGGCCAGTAGACGATGTCGTAGATCGTCGACTCGGCCAACGGTGTTATCGGCGTCAGAGTCACCGTCGTCGCTACCGAGGGAGTAGCGCTTGACGAGAAGCTGATGGTAGTGGGAATGGTGGTCTGCGTATTGTGTGTGCGCAGATAGAACTGGCTCGATGTGATCAGCACTGGATTCAATGCCTCGGTCATGGTCAGCGAGACGGAGGCCGGAACACCAGTGGTGGTAACGCCGTTGGCCGGAACTGTGGAGGCCACCGTCGGATCTGTGTAGTCGAAGCCGATTCCAGTAGTGAAGGTGCTGGTGGTAGTGCCCGAAGCAGGATTGTGGTTCAGGTCCGTAACGCCGGCCACATTGAAGGTGTAGGTAGTACTCGGCGCCAAAGCCCAGGGCAGCGCCACCGAGACAATGGTATTTCCGTATTCCACCGATGTACCGATGGGCATCGGGCTGCCGCCGTTTGGAGTCAGCGTGATATTGCCCACCGAGTCGCTCGCCACCGGCTCGTTGAAGAGCAAGGTCAGGCTGGAGTTGTTCCACGGACCCTGATTGCTATCCACCGGCACATTGGTCATACCGTTGGGTGGGTTGGCGTAAAGCAGCGTCGGACCTTGGCTGCTGGGCCCGTTGCCGGTGTAGAAGTACGAACTGGCGTTGCTCTGGCTGTTGCCGGTAAGGTCGATGGCGCTTTGGCAATAGTAGTTGTACTCGCTGTTGGCAAACAGGTACACCGGCGGAGTCGCGCTGTAAGACGTGGGAGTCATGGTGACGGACGTCAGATCAGACGACCAGGTGTAGGTGACTGGAACCATTGCGTTGTTCACGTAACTCCACACGTAAGTGTTGGTGGCAGTCACGCTGCTCGGATCCATTGCCTCCGAGTAATGGCAGGTGAAGGATGCATTGGTGGCGATGCCGTTGGTGTTGCCGCCAAAGTCCAGCGAGACTTGCGGCGTGGAGTAGTCGGGCGTTGCCGCTGTTGTGAAGCTCGAGGTGGCTGACGTGAAGATGTTGCCGGCATAATCCAGCACGCCGCTCACGTTCACCGAAATCGAACTCGATGCGGGCAGCGGATTGACAGGGCTGAAGTTGACGCCCGTCAAGTCGTTGCCGCTGTAGCTGTACGAGAAGCTGCCCGGGATCGGATTGCCGCTGGTGGTAATCGCCACGTTGGTCGTGTTGATGGTGGTGATGTCCACTGGCTTGGAGAATTGCAGGCGAATGTAAGCGTTAGTGCCCACATTCACGACTCCATTCGGCGGACCTATCTTGACCGTGCCGGGGGTTGTGTCAGGACCGGCGGATGTGTAGATGTAGGTACCCCAGCACGAACTCGGAGCAGCGATTCCATTCACGCCCTTGACATTTCCGTTGGTGCAGAATCCGTAGTAGTTGTAGTTGGGATTCCACCCGCCACTCGGCGGACTGATGCGCACCACGTTCGTCGTGCCCGGAGCAAGACCGACCGAGAACATCTGTCCTGTTGGGCCAACATTCAGATACACATTCCCCGCCAGTGTGGTTGGATCAATTGGCAGACTGTACTCGAAATCAATTTCGGCGTTGGTCGCTACGGTCGATCCGCAGCAGCGCGGACTGATTGCAACCACTGTCGGCGCGGTCGTAGTTGGATTTGGCGGAGCGCTTACCGTGTAGAAGTAGCCGCTGTTGGCTTGGAAGAGATCGCCATAGATATCCTGCACGTTGCCCGCAAACCACCACTGAACCGTTGCGCTGTTCGGGAATGCAGTGTTGGGCGTGTACTGGATCTGGTAGCCTCCGCCATTCACAGCTACGCTTCCGGTGTAGACCTGGCCATTAACCGTGACGGTGATGCTGCTGTTGGAAACCGAGGACGCATTAACCTGACGATTCATATACAGAGTCAACAGGTTATCGGTGGGAACCCCGGATACATTCGTGCCAGGATTCGCCGCATACACGCTTCCGGTACCGGTTGCCGGATTCACCGAAGTTGTGAACGTGCTGGTAAAGGGGGTAGTGAGTGAGTTGCCGTACTCGTCTGTCACTCCGCCCGCCGGGATATCAACGGTATACGTGGTGCCGTTGTACAGCGCGCCAATGTTGAAGGTCATCGTGCGGCCATCCGCTGACCAAGTGACGCTGCCGTTATCCTGCAAGCCTTGACCAGCAAAAAGCTGCGTGTTGTAGCCGCTCGCAGTGTTGTTATTGATCGGGTTGCTGAAGGTTACCGAGACCGGCTGGTCGTGGCCCACATTGGTGGCGCCGTTGACCGGGCTCACCGAAAGCACGGACAGGCTTGTCGGGGCGCCCACAGTGGAGGTTGGCGCGGTGAAGTTAACAAGTTCCTGCGACCAGCAATTGCCGCTTTGGAAGACGTCGCCCAGAATATCAGTTGGTCCACCGCATTCGCCGACCGTGATTTGTGCGCCGCTCGGATAGGGGTTGGTTGGCACAAAGGTGACCTGGTTGGCGTTTGCGCCTGTTCCCACCGTATAGGTTCCAGGCAGACCGCGGTTGCTGTTCCAGGTAACCATCACTTCCAGTGTGTTGCTATTGACCGTTGCCGGATCAAGAGCCTGACTGAAGGTCATCACGATCGGCTGCAAGGGATTGGTGACGGTTGCGCCCCAGCCGATGTTGGAGCCGGTAAAGCTGAGCCCGCCGCCGGAGGCAAGTGTGCCGGTGGTAAAGGAACTGCTGAAGGGCGTTACCGTATTGCCGTTGGCGTCCTTGAAGCCGGAGATGTTCACCGTATAGGTGGTGCTGGCTGCAAGAGCGCTGGTGGGCGCAAAAGTCAGTTCCTCGCTGTTGACCCAGTTTACAGTTCCCGCCACCGGGGTCGCGCCGTTGAGCAGTTGAATCGAGTTCTGATTCACACTGGTCGGATCCATCGGCGCGCTGAGCTGCGCGATGACCTGCGCATTCAGCGGAACACCGGTGGCTGAGTTCGCCGGACTGATATTGCTGACCGTCAGAGGTGAAGTGACCGAGCCGGTGCCGGTATAGAAGTACCACCAACCACCATTTACGCCATTGCCGTTTTCATCCTGCAGCCCCGAACCAGCATAGTACCGGTACTCGGTGTTGGGCAGCAGAGGTTCTTGCGGCGTCAGCGTCACGGTCTTGCCGTCTGCCGACAGCGTAACGTTGAGCGGAATCCACTGGCCGGTGTCGCTGAGGTCCAGTTGGAAGTAGCTATTGTTCACATAAATCGGGTTGAGCGGCAGGTTGAAGACAATCTTGGGCGCCACATTGGTTCCGACCGTGGCGTAATTCGACGGATCAATGTTAATCGCTACGGAAGAGGTGAGGTTGTAGCTTGCGCCCGTCTGGAAGCTGTCGGTAACCGTGGCTACGGTATTGCCGGCCGGATCCTTCACACCGGCAATGGTGATTGTGTAGTTGGTGTTGGCAGCCAGCGGAGCGCTTGGTACAAGTTGCACGATGGTATTGCCCGCACTCATCACCGGCGTTGTTGTCACCGTGCTGCCGCCACTCGACAGCGTGACGCCGGTCAGGAAGTTTGGATCGATCGCCGCGCTGAACTGCGCTTCGAGGATCACGTTGGTGCCCACTCCAGTTGCATTATTGAGCGGATTGAAGTTGATCACCGTGGGTGCCGTGGTAGTGCTGGCTAACTCGGCGTAGAAGGTCACTGAGTAGCTATTGACCTGGTTGCCCGCAAGATCCGTTCCGGTGTTGACGTAGAAGTAGTACTCGCGGCCGGCGGCCAGCGCCGAGCTTGGTGTCAGATAGGCCACTGTCTGCGACGAATTCCAGGTCAGCGTTGCCGGAACGCGCACTCCCAGTAACGAGTCGTAGATGTAGATGTCGCCGCTGCTGCCTGTACTGAATGTGGTCGCATCCATCGACGTGCTGAACTGAATCGTGATCGACGCGTTGGTCGGTACACTTCCGCTCGAAGAGATGCTGGTTGTGACCACGCTCGGCGCGCTAACATCCGGCGTCGCGCCGGTCGTGAAGTTGGAACTGAAGTTGACCGGGTTACCCACCTGATCGGTAACGCCATTCAGTGTCATCACCAGGTTGGTGTTGGCCGGCAACGGCGCATTGGGAACAAACTCCACACGCGTGTCGCTGCTGCTGAACCAGTAACTGCCCGCCAAAGGCGTGCCGCCATTGGTCACGGTGAAGGTAGTGCTGTTCAAACTCACCGGATCGATTGGCTTGTTGAAGATGACGCCCGGCTGATCGTTGACGCCAACATTCGTGGCTCCGTTGAAGGGCACTGCATTGGTCACCACCGGCAGCGTCGTGTCGGTCGCCGTGCCAGTGTAGAAGTACGTCACATAGGTTGAGTTGGGGAAGGGCACACTGGTGGTGCTCTTCAAGCCTGTGTTCACATACACGTAAATGAAGTGATTGGGAGCGAAATTTGCCGACGGCTGGATAAGGATCTCATTCGGCTGCGGCTGCGAATAACTTCCACTCAAATGCAAACCACTGGTGCTGTCGTACAGGTATACGTCGGTATTGTTCACCGTGGCCGAATTCAGCGGAACGTTGAACTGCAAGTCAACGATTGAGTTCAGCGGCGTGGGATTGCTGCCGTAAGCCGGAATAGCCACTTGCACGGCGGGCGTCAGCGTCGCGGTGCTGGCGGCCACATTGAAGTAGCCGGAATAGTTGTTGAATGTCGCGTTGTACCAGACATCGGTCATGTTGCTGGTGGTCCACCACTGGATCAGCGCGCCAGGCGTCCAGGGAACACTGGGCGTGAATTCGAGTGTGTATCCGCCATCCAGAACCTGTGCAGTTCCCGGAACGGCTACGTTATTCTGCGCCACCTCGATGTCGGCATCGGGGTTGGAGGGGTTGATCGGGTAGTTGAAGTAAAGCACGATGGGCAGGCTTGCGTTCACACCGCTGGCGCCGTTGCCCGGCCGCTGCGTGATCAGCGAACCGTGCGTGCTGTAGTCGTAGTACGTGGTGGAGAACTGGCTGGTGAAAGGCGTCAGCGCGTCCCCGTTCCAATCCGAGAGGCCGCTGCCGAGCACCGCCGTCAGCGTGGCGCTGGATGGCAGTACGCCGCAATTGAACGAAATAGATGTCCCGTCCTGCGAGTGGCTGTAGCCGCCGCCGTAGCACCATGGAGTCTGGCCGCCGCCGTTGAAGAGCGCGAAATCGTTGTTGTTGACGGAACCGAAGTTCAACGAACGGTTGAAGGTTGCGGTCACTGGAGCGCGCAAGCCTACACCAGTTGCGTTATTGGCCGGGGTGAAGGCCATCACCTGGAAGGCCGTGTTGGCCGGCTGCCCGGATGCTACCGTGCTGGCCGTGGTGAAGTAGGTGATCTGCGTCCAGCAACCGTTAAATGCCGCATTGTCACCGGCCAGATCGAAGGGACCGTTGCAAGCGCCCACCCATATCTGCGTGCTGGTCGGGAAGGGCGTATCTGGCGTAAAGGTCACCGTGTCATTGGGCACGTTAGTGGTGCTGAATGCATACTGGCCCGCAATCTCCGCATTGCTGTTCCAGCCAATCATCACCGGCAGTGTGGTCGAGTTGACCGTCGCGGGATCAAGCGAGTTATTGAAGACAAGCTGAATGTTCGAGTTGGTTGCCACGCCGCCCGCGCTGTAAGATGGCGTCGCGCTGGTCACCACCAGGGGGTCGGTATTGTTGTTGACTGAAGTGGCGGGAGTTTCGCTGGCGCCGCAGGTTTCAATCACCGCCTGCAGGCGGAAGGCCTCATAGTTGTTGTCGGTTGATCCCCAGCCGAGAACCAGCGTGTTGCTTCCGGTTGTCAGGTAGCTGGAGATGGGTACATTCAGCAAAGCCATGCTGCCTACGGCGCTGATATTGCCCGTGATGGCCACGCCGCTGGTATGCGCCGAGTTCACGATCCCCAGCAAGCCGTTGTCGTCGATGCCGACGGCGCCAACCAGGCAGAGGTTTGCGGGAACGCTGGCCCCAGTGATGTTGAAGCTCGTGTAGTAGAGGCCATGCGTGTTGTTTGTTGTGCTGGCTGGGTTCAGAGTGACCCAATCCGACTTCGGTCCGTTGGCCGGCCATCCGCCGTACCAGCCGGTATTTCCCGGTCCCACTGTGAGCAGGGCCTGCGGAGTTCCAGTGGCCGTAAAGGTGCTTTCCGAAGGCTCGCTGGCGAGCGGAATCACCATCCAGTTCGCATCGGCTGTCGCGGTGGTGGTAATTAACTGCCCGCTCGCGTTGAAGCCGGTCGAAACATTGATCGGCGTAACCGAGGTCGCGGTCGTGAATGAGCTGCTGAAGGCAGATCCCATATTCCCGATCACATCCTGATAGCCGCTGACCTGCACCGTGTACGTGGTGCTGGGCGCCAGGGTCGATGCCGGTACAAAGAACAGCGTCACCAGATCGCTGGCCAGCGTAGCCGTGCCGCTGATCGCAGAACCGCCCGAAGGCGTGACCGTGATAACGTTGCTCACCGCATCCGGATCAACCGGCGCGGAGAACTTTACGATGACCTGCGCGTTCAACGGCACTGCAGTTGCAGAGTTGGCCGGCGACACCGAAGTTACGCTCGGCGCTGTCAGGTCAGAGCCGCTGCCGGTAGTGAAGTAAGTGTTGAAGCCGTTCAGATACGCGCCGGTGCTGTTTACCGTGTATCCGTCCGCGTCATAGTAGCCGCCTGCCTGATAGAGCCGGTAGTAGGTGTTGGGCAGCAGAGGAACAGCCGGAGTATAGGTGGCGCTCATGCCGTTCGGAGCCACCGTCACCGTGCCGTTGATGTACTTGCCGCTGTCAGCGTTATACAGCATCAGCGTGCTGGTGTTGATGTTGATCGGGCTGATCGGCTTTTGGTAGAACATCTGCGGCGCAACATTGGTGCCAACGTTGGTCTGCCCGCTCACAACGTCGCTGTAAGCATTGTTGGTCGTCGTATCTGAGCCGCTGCCGGTGGTAAAGGTAAATGAACCCGGCGTTACGGCATTGCCCGCCGTATCGGCCAATGGCGCGCCCCAAGCCACGGTATAGGTGGTGTTCGGCGTCAAGGGAGCGGAAGGCGTGAAGTAAAGCAAGTTGCCCGGCGAAGCCCATCCCCATCCACAGCAGTAGGGAGGAGCGTTCCAAACGAAACTGCCGGCCACCGGATTGCCGCCTGTGCTGACGGTCACGCCGGTATCCGTTCCCTGATTCATCGGAGCGCTGAACAGCAATCCAATCGGCACATTGGTGCCAATGCCGGTCGCGCTCGCGGGCGGATTGAAGGCCACCACCGTCGCCGGTGTGGTGTTGGCGCTGAATTCGGTGTTTAGGTATTGGTCGTAAGTGTTGATCGAATTCCCGGCCGCGGTCGAGTCCTTGATGCCGCTGGTCAGCGTCAAATAGTACTGCGAATTGACGGCCAGCAATGAGACTGGCGTGATGGTCAGCACGCGTCCCGTGGCGTCCACGTTGATGTTGATCGGTACCGAAAACCATCCCTGGCCCTGGTTGCTGGTCAGTTGCAATGTGACCGTGCTCGTCGTAAATGTGGTGCGATTCATCGGCTGGCTGAAGACCACGACGAAGCTGCTGTTGATGGGAATGCCGCCGGAGTCAGCGCCAGGGCTGAGCGAGATGATCGAGGGCGCGGGAATGACCGCTGCCTGTACCGTGAAGCCGCCGGAAACAGATTGCGTCGAGCCGCCGGTGGTTACCGAGACTGTCGTGGGGCCAACCGGCGTGCCGCCGCCGATGGTGATGTTGGCAACCAGACTGCCCGCGGAGTTGACCGTAACCGTGTTTATGGTGATGCCCGTGCCAAAGGAGACTGTGCTGGTTCCCTGGACCCAAGCGGTGTACTGCCCACTGATGGTGACATTCAGGGTCTGGCCCGGGTTGCCGATGTTGGGGTTGATCTGCGTGATGACCGGCGTTCCAGGAGTGACCGTAAAGCCGCCGGACAACGTAAGTGGCGTGCCGTTGGTGGTCACCGTAATAGTTTCAGCTCCAACGCTCGCGTTAGAAGGAATGTTGAAGGTGGCTTCGACCTGCGTGAGGCTGTTGACGGTCGTGATGCTCGGAGCCGGCAATCCGCCGATCGCTACCGAGGTAAAGCCCTGCTGGAAGTTGGTGAACTGGCCGTTGATCGTCACTGTGACCGTCTGGCCTGCCTGACCGCTATTGGGAGTTGCAGTAGTCAGAGCTGGAACACCCGGCAGAATGGTAAATCCGCCGGTCATCGAAGCAACCTCACTTCCGGTTGTTACAGTGATGGTGCGCGAACCTGTCGTCCCGGCAGGATTGATGGTGATGTTGGCTTGAATGTCGGTCGCACTATTGACCACAATCGAGTTGACCGTGATGCCCGCGCCGAAATTGGCCACGCTGGTTCCTTGAACAAAGTGCGTGTACTGGCCGGTGATCTCGACGTAGTACGGCGCATCTCCATCTCCCAGATGACCAAATGGCGGGTTGATGGCGATGATGGACGGTTGGCCTGAGGTCACGGTAAAGGCGCCAAGCCCGGGAGCAACCTCTCCCACGGTGGTCAGCGAAACGTTGTAGAAGGTCAGCGGCGCGTTAGCCTGAACCGTAATGTTGACCGTTGCATGCTGTGCGTCGGCTATCGTGACTGTGTTAACGGTGATGTAGGGACCGAAGTTGGCCGTGGTCGTACCCTGCACCCAATGCGTCTGGCTGCCGACAATGATTACGTTGCCTGTCCAATTCTGCGGAGCGTTATATGGATTGAGCGCCTCGACAATCGCCGCCGGTCCAACGGTAACCTGGAAGGCGTTGGTAATCGAGACGACCTCGGACCCGCCCAGAGAAGTGACACTGACAGTGTGCCAGCCCAGCGGAATCGTCGGCGAGATGCTGATGTTCACTTGCAGCGAAGTCGCGCTCGATGCGCTCACCGAGTTGACCGTGATGCCCGATCCGAAGTTGACGACGCTGCTATTGGTAAAGTGCGTGTAGTCTCCAGTGAGGTTCACATTGCCGGTCCAGCCTTGAACGGCGCTGTTCAACCCCGCCGATGCGCCCGTGGAGGCAACCACCGAGAGCAGTTCCGGCTGAGTCTGGATGACATCAAAGACATTGACTCCGTTGGCCACTTCGCCGCCCGTTGTCACGGTCACCGACTCCTCGCCCGCCGGTGCCGAGTCATTCACCGTAATGTTGGCGGTGATCTGCGTGGCGGAAACCACCGTCGGCGTGCCATTGATCACGACATTGGGGAAGGTCAACACCGAAACACCCTGCTGCCAATTCGTGTTCGTTCCATTGATGGTTACGTTGAGCGTGGCGCCTTGGCCGGCTGAGTTTGCCACGATATTGTTGATCACCGCCGGTCCAGGTGCAATATAGAGGGCGTTATTCAAGCCCAGAGTCTGCGAACTGGTGGAAACCGTAAGGTTGCGGTAACCCGTCGGAGTGGTTGGCTGAATATAGCCGTCCACGGTAAGCGATGTATTGCTGGTGACGTTGACATTGGTCAGCACAACGCCGTTGCCGTAAGAGACAGTCGGCGTATTGGTGAGCCAGTTGGTAGCCTGGCTCAAGATGGTGAAGACCGCCGCGCCTTGCTGCGGCTCCGAACCCGGGCCGCTTGAGAGCAGGTACGGCGTGCCGGCCTGCACTACAAAGGCGTTATTGAGGTTGGCGACTTCGCCCAGCGTCGTCGCACTGGCCCATGTCGGACCCTCCGATGTATACGGCGGAATGTAGAGTTGAACCGTCGCGTCGGTGGCCGTGTTCACCACATGGCTGGTCACCGTGATGCCTGAGCCAAACTGGAAGACCGTAGAGCCATCCCAATGTGTGTTCTGACCGGTCACGTCCACCGTAATCGTAGCGCCTTGCGAGGCGGTGTTCGGTGTGACGGCTGCAATTTGCGCTAAGCTCGGCGTCACTGAGAATCCCGCACCGCTCACAACATTGCCCAAGCCGGAGATATCTGGCGTGGTGGCGACAACGCTGCGTCCGCCCAGTGTGGCCAGTTGAGCCACGCTGATGCTCTGCGATGCAATCGTCGGTCCGATAATCGTCGGCGGTCCGTTGACTGTAATGCCGGAGCCGAAGTTGAAGGTCGTGGTGCTGTCAAAGTTTGTGTAACTGCCGATGATGTTAACCACCAGGTTCTGCGTGCCCTGCATTGCCGAACCCGGATCGACTACGGTCAATGCCGGCTGCGCGATGACCACGTTGAACTGGGCATGGTCAACCTCTTGCGGAACAACAGTATCTGTGGTCAGCGTCAGGTCGCTCGTGAAAGCAGTGGCATTCGGACCAATCGTGATGTTGGCCAATGCGCTCGTCGGACTCGTCACCTGGAAGCTGTTGATGGTAATGCCAGTCAAAGGATCAGTGTTATCGAAGCCCGTCAACTGAGTCCCAGTCGTCGGATTCGGATCCCATTGGGTGTAAGCGCCATAGAAGGTGATAGTGAAGGTCTGGCCAGGAAGTCCCGACGACGGAGATTCGTACCAGATATACGGAGTGGGCGGAGGCGCCGGTACCGTCACCAGGAAGTTGCCGGTGAGAACCTGAATGCCGCCGTTGGGCGCTCCCGAGATTCCGGTCGTCGATGCCGTGACGGTGCGATAACCCTGCTGAGCCGCTGGATCAATGTTCAACACAGCTTCAATGTGGGTCGCATTGTCCACTTGGTACGAGGCCACAGTTACGCCAGGTCCAAAGTTGATCGTGGTTGTCGCCTGAGTCCATTGCGTGTAAAGGCCATAGATATCCACACCCAGGCCCTGTTTACCGACCAGCCCGTTATTTGGGCTGACGTACGTGATTACCGGAACGCCGCCGGTCACCACAAAGGCTCCGCTATCAGTCAGTGCTTCGCCGTCCGTAACCATATAAATGGAGCGCGCGCCTGGATTGGCGGTCGGAGAGATGGTCAAATCCACCGTGGCGCTGGTGGCGCTGTTGATGGTCACCGAGTTGATGGTCAGGTCAGAACCCGCGCCGCCAATATAGAACTGCGTGAAGTTCTGCGACCAGTGAGTCGCCTCGCCGGTGATGTTGAATACCACTTCCTGACCCTCATTGCCGGTATTGGGCGAAACCTGGCTGATGATCGCAGGGCCGGTAATGACAGAGAAGACATTGTTGGAGACAATCTCACTGCCGGTGCCGGTTGAAACTCCCGGAGTGCAGCCGGCGTAATTGAGGCCGGTAACAGAGACCGGCGGTTGGTAAGCGCAAGATACACCCGGCGTAGTCACAGTGACCAGCCGTCCGCCCGTGTAAGAGAGTGGATCAATGTTGATCTGTGCATCGACTTCCGTCGGGCTGATATAGGTGATCCCATCCACTGTAATGCCCGCGCCAAAGGTGGCCGTACTCTGACTGCTGAAGTGCGAGTATTGGCCGATCAGGCGAATCGTGCAGGTTGGCAGCGTCGAGCAGGTGGGGCTGGTGATGATCGGCGCGCCCTGCTCGGCTTGGTTTGGAATCGCCTCATTCAGCGTGGCTACGCTCGGCGTAACCGTGAACGAGTAGAGCTGCGAGGCCACCTGTCCGTAGGTGGTGACCGTGACATTCTTGAAGCCTGGAGTCGCCGCGGTGGAAACTGCCACGGGAACCGTGAGGCTGGTCGAGCTGTTCACCGTGATCTGACCGACCGCAAAGTTCGGATCGCCGAAGCTGACCTGCGTCACGCCCGCCACAAAGTTAGTGAACTGGCCGGTAATCGTCACCGGCAGGGTTGAACCCTGAATGGTCAAAAGCGGCGTAACATTGATGATCTCTTCTCCGCCCTGCTGGACACAGAAGTAGTAGGGAGGAATGCCGGAGGGTGGCTGGTCGCCGATCTCCTGCTCGGTCCCCGTCGTAATCGTCAGATAATGTCCGCAAGGCGTGCCGTAATCGACGTACGCCCAAGGACTCACGGTCACATTCAGGATCAGGTTGTCGTTGTCGATCACGTTGACCGAGTTGACCGTAATGTCTTTGTTGAACTGCGCAACCGTCGTCGGTCCCCAATTGGTAAAGCGCCCCAGAACTTGCATATTGAAGGTATCGGCCTGCTCACCTGCATTCGGCGTAGAAGCCAGGAGAGCCGGGAAGCCTTCTTCAATGTCGATGGCCTGTTGCAGCGTTACCACTTCGCCGTCGGTGGTTGTGGTAAGCGGAGCATAACCGACCGGCGATGTGGACAGCACTGTGATCTGCACCTGCGCCGTTGTCGGGCTGGAGACGGTCAACAAGTCAGTCACAACGCCCGTGCCAAAGCTGAAGGTGGTCTCTCCTTGCAGCCAATGCGTGCCGACGCCGACCACATTCAGGGTTACCGTTTGCAGTTGAGTCACCACATACGGCGTTCCGGCTCCGTTATTTACACCGCACAAATCCGCAATCGTTATGCCGTTGGCATTGCAACTGACAGGCGAGACAATCGAGATTGTGGCCGCATTGGGAGTCACGCTGAAGCCCGAGCCGCTAACCACCTGCGAACCGGTAATCATGATAACGCTGTTGCCGCCCACCGGGGCCGTCGGACTGACAGACAGGTCCGCCGTGGCCGTGGTCGGGCTGGTAATCGTCAAGTTGGACACAGTGACACCCGCGCCCAGAATCGCTTCCGTCGTGCCCTGCGCCCAGTTCGTCAGATTGCCGGTAATCACAACGCCGGTCAATGTCCCGCCCTGCGGCGCGCTGTTTGGAACTACGCTCACAATCGAAGGCAGTGCCGGTGAATCCACCAGGAAGCCGGTCATCACTTGCTCTGTGCTGGCGGTCAACGTCGTAATGCCGCCTCCGCTCACAGCCGTCACCAGGCAGGAACTTCCCGTGGCTCCAGACTGCGTCGGATAAACATAATCGCCGACAATGTATCCACTGCCCGGTGTCGTTGCGGTGCAAGAGGTCAAATTGCCGTTTGAAGCAGTAATCGAAATTACGGCTCCGCTGCCCGCGCCGTTGGTCGTTGTGGGCACACCCGCTGCGGTTGTATAGCCAGTTCCGGTGGAACTGTTGACGAACACATTCTGCCAGCCGTAAGGCGTCGGCAGTAGTACGCCATCCAGGAAGCTCGTGGTCACGCTCACCGTCAGGTGAGTTGAGTCAATCACATTCAGCGTTCCGGGATTGACCGTGATCTGCGGCCCAAACAGAACCTGTGTTGTGTTTTGATTAAAGTGCGTGTTCAGGCCGGTAATTGCCACTGTTGTTGTGGTGCTCTGCGGGGCCTGATAGGGCGAAATATTAATAATTCCAACCGGCGTTTGCGTGACGTTGAAGTTCGTTGTCACAATCTCGCCATTCGTCGTAAAGGTAACCAGCCGTGAGCCGGTTGCCGTCGGGGTTCCATTGGTGATTCCGACGATATTGATGGTGCCCGTGGCGCTGGTTGTGCCGGTAACGTTGAAGTTGGTCAGCGTAACACCTTCGCCGCTGATCACCGGATTGGTGGCGCCGTTCGCAAAGTGCGTGAATTGGCCGGTAAAGTTGACCGTAAAGCTGTTGACCGGAGAGCCGGTCGGAAGCGCGCCATTGCTCGGGCTCATTGTCAAAGTCGGCGTGGCCGCGCAGACGTTGATCGAAGAGCTTACCACCTGGCCACCTGTAGACATATAGAACCCATAGGGCCCAGGCGGCGTGTTGGTGGGAACCGCAACCGCCAATGCAGCGCTGGTCGGACTATTGATCGTTACCTCATCAAAGCTCGGCGCGGGAACCGGGACCGGATAGAAGTTGGCTGTCGTTGTGCCCTGCACCCAGTTCGTATTAATGGCGCTCACATTCAGCGTCAACTGCCCGCCCTGCGGCACGCAGGTAGGCGTCACGCTGGTAATGGCCGCGTTCGACGGTGTCACGGTAAACGTAAACGGATACAGAACCGTGCTGCCCGAAGGTCCGACAATCAAATTCGCGGTTATGCTGCCCACGTTGGCGTTATTGCTGATCGTGATGGGAATCGAAACCTGCGTAGGCGAATTGACAATGACATTCGGCGAAGAGATATTGCCGTCAAAAGTCGCCGAAACCTGACCGGGGTTAAAATTCATGTAACTGTTGGCGGTGATTACAACCGTGGGCGATGTTCCCTGCGCACTGGAATTCGGCGTCACCGAAACCAGGTAAGGCGTCGCTCCATTCACCGTCACTGCGCCGTTCAGCGAGGCAATCTCACCGCCGGTAGAAACCGTCGCGTTCTGCAGCCCTATCGACGCATTCGCCGGCACGGCAACATTCACAATCGCCGTCAGCGGGCTGGTCACTTGAATATCGCCGGTTATGATGCCGCCCGTAAACGCGACCTGCGTCGCATCCTGCAGGAAGTGAGTCCCGGTAGCCGTCATGCACATTGCCCCGCTCCAACCCTGCGGCTCCACAACTGGGTTATTCGTGCAAGTGTAGGTCGACGTCGCGGCGTTGTAAGTGGCGAGTGTGAACCCTGTCAATGTAGCGCTGTTGGGTCCAATGTAGAACGCCGTCGAACTGGAGGTAGCGAACTCTCCGCCGGTCACCAGCGTAATGGTGCGATAGCCCACAGGCGTGGTGTTGCTGATGGTGATATTCGCGTGCGCAATCAGGCCGCTCGGGTCAATGGCCAGCGTGTTGACTGTGACGCCGTCGCCGAAATTCGCGTAGGTGACGCCCTGCACAAAATGTGTGCCGGTCGCGGTCAAGTCCACGTTCAGACTCTGGCCCTGGTTAGCATTGGCCGGCGCAACCGTGGTGATGGTGTGCGCATTCGTCGGATCGGCAATGGTAAAGGCCGATCCTAGAGGCGCCGCTTCCACCACCCCGCCGCCCTGAGGAGAATTGACCTTGACGTAGCGCGCGCCATAGACCACGCCCGCTCCGCCGCTAATCACAAACTGTGCGTTTATCGTATTCGGGGTCGTAGTCGACGGATTGGGTATCGTCGCCACGATGTCGGCCGGGTACCCGGTGCCATTCAGATCCAGAACCTGGATCGTCGAAGAGGCGTTGAAGTGCGTCCAGCCATTGCCCGTTATGACCACATTCACTGTGGTGCCTGCCGACCCCGCCCCGGGCGATATCACGGCAATCGCCGCCGCCGGATTGGTCGCGGTTCCCGAGCCGGTTGTCGCAAGAACCAGCGGTGAACCACCAGAGGCACTATCCGTCACCGTCACCGAACCGCTCCGCGTGCCCGTCGCGCTGGGGTTGAATTCAACCAATAGATTGCACGTCGAATTTGCGTTGATAATACCCGTGGGGCAGTTACTGTGAGCCAGGAAGTCTCCCGCCGGAGTCAGCGCAAATGTTTCGGACTTGTTCTCGTGATTCGTCAGTACAACTGTCTTGGCTAAGCTGATACTGCCCACCAATTGCCCGCTGAAGGAGAGAGACGTCGGCGAAATTGTCAGCGGATAAGTTCCATTGCCGGTCAGGTTGATCACCTGCGGACTGGTCGGTGCCGTATCGTACACCTGTAATTGACCGTCGCCCACTCCGCCCACCAACGGATCAAAGCTCAGCGTCACGGCGCAAGACGCTCCTCCAGCCAGCGTAAAGGGAAGCGTCCCGCAGCTGGTCGAAGTCTGGATAAAGGGGCCGCTTAACTGAAGCACGTTGAACTGCACCGAACTTGCGCTTGCATTCTTGATGGTCACCGTCTGGTAGCCGCTGGTGGTGCCCACCGGCGCCGTAAAGGTGAGAAGCCCAGGCAAGACTGTGACTGGCGCATTTCCCATGCCGGTCAAGGGAATCGGCGTCGGATCGTTGATATTCAACGTGGCCGACCTGGCTCCCGTTCCGCTGGGTGTAAAGGTCACACTCAACGTGCATTGACCGCCGACGGCAATGGTCGCTGGAGAGAATGGGCAGGTCGTCGAAGTGATCGTGAAATCACTGTTATTGGCTCCCGTAATGGTCGCCGATGTAATCGCCAGCGGGGTGCTCTCCTGATTGGTCAGGGTAATCGTCTGAGGCGCGCTGGTGGTTCCTATTGACTGCCCCGTAAAGCTCAAAGACAATGGCGAAACCTTTAAGGGTACAACTGCAAAGGAGCTGACCGTAAATGTCTGCGGAGAACCGGGTGCGTTATCGTTGACGCTAATCGTCCCGGGCTGCGCGCCCACAACTGTAGGCGTCAGGCTCAGCGAAATCACGCAATTGCCGCCCGATGGAACGACCAGTCCCGGCGTGCAACTGTTCGCCACGCTGTTTTGTGTATAAGCGGCCGGCAAGCCTGTAATCGAACCGATCGTCAGTGAACTCGCCTGGTTGTTGGTCAGAGTCAAGCTCCTGACCGTGGCGATGTTCAATACCGTGGTACCAAAGCTCAACCCCGTCGGATTCAGCGTCACCGGCGTGATCCCGGTTCCAGTCAAATTGACGGTCTGCGGACTCAAAGGAGCGTCGTCCGCAAGTGCCAACGCGCTCGCCGGAGCCGCACCGGACGATGTAGGGGTAAAGGTAAGATTGATACTGCAACTTTTCCCGGGCAATACCGGCGTCCCCACCACGCAGGTTGTCGTGCCGGCAACAATGGCATAAGGAGCCGGAGCGCTGATGGAAGTGAAATCCAGATTCACGCCCTGGTTGTTCGTCACCGTTACACTCTTGGCCGCACTCGTGGTGTTCTCCACCACATTGCCAAATCCAACCGAACTCGGTGAAAAAGAGACCGACAGGGTTCCCGTACCGGCCAGTGTCGCAATCTGCGGGCTATCGGTCGCGTTGTCGATCACCGTTATCTGGCCGCTATTGATATAACCCGGTGCCGTCGGCTTGAAGTCGATGCCAATGACACAACTCGAATTCGCGGCCAGTGTGCCGCTTACCGTGCCGCCAGTGATGGGGCAGGTGGTCACGGCGCTCGTGTCCAGTACAAATGGCCCGTTGAATATCGCTTCCGTTATCGTCAGAACAGATGATTCATTGTTGGTCAGCGTGATCGTCTTTGCCGCGCTCGTAATGCCCACAATCTCGTTGCCAAAACTCAAGCCCGTTGGCAAAATCTGGGCCGGGGCAATACCCTTCCCCGTCAGCGTCACCGTCAACGGACTGTTCGGCGCATTGGTACTGATTGTCAATTCGCTTGCCGGCTGAGCACCTGTCGTGGTCGGACTCAAGGTCAACCCTATTGTGCAACTGGCGCCCGCAGCCAACGTGGGGTTCAAGCACGTCGAAGTCGAACTGATCGCGTACGGCGTTCCCGCCGTCACTGCAACAGATGAGATGGTGACAGAAGTGGTCTGATTGTTTTTGAGAGTTACGGTCTCAATAGCGCTCGTCTGGCCAACCACCACATTGCCAAGATTCACCGCCATTGGAGAAGCCACAGTCGGCGCGATGCCGGTTCCGGTCAGCGTCACGGTCTGCGGAGAATTGGGCGCAGTTGTCGTAATGGTCAGCGTGCTCGCCGGTTGAGCGCCCAGAGTGGTTGGACTAAAAGTCAATAATATGTTGCAGCTAGCCCCTTGGGCGAGCGTGGAGGAACATGTCGAAGAGGGACTGATGGCATACGGAGTTCCTGCGGTCACCCCCAGAGGACTGACACTGATGGAGGACGTCCCTGTGTTCTTGAGCGTGACAACTTTGGCTGCGCTGGTTGTATTCACTACCACGTAGCCAAAGTTCACAGACGTTGCCGAAACCGTAGTCTGCGCAACCGCAAAAGACGTGAAAATCAGGCTTAAGATCGCCATCACTGACACGAGAACCGCATGATTCAGCTTCCGCATAGACTTTTCTCCAAGATTCAACATGACCATTCCTCCAACATTACTTCGGGACTTTTCAGACGCTTATTACCATCTCCGACAACGTGACGCAGATCACATATTTTTATTGCCGACGCCTAGATAGCGCAAAAATGGAAGGAAACGTTTCAAAAACTTTTGCGATATCCTTCAAACTTCAGAAAAACATCCGTGATACGCTCTTTCTTCGCCTTAAATTACCTTTCTATTGGTTTCCTGTCCTCAAATCCCGCGTTCCTGCCTCTTGATGTGTTTAACAACACGCTATTTCAGGAAAGTGGTCTCTTAGCCCAAGGCCTTCCGGCACCCTCTGGCCCAATAGAAAAATTAAGGCAACGATTCAGATGTCTCAGAGCGATTCGGGTTAAGGGAAGCAAGCCGGATCGCGAGGAAGTCAATTGACTCCAGATTCTATTCAGCTTGTGACTCAACATGCAAGTGAATTGTTCATAAATACTTCAATCTAAAGAGTTGTAATTTGGTAATCAATTAAGGTTACCGTACAGGCATATTACCTTAACAGTAAAATCAGTCTCTACCATCAACTCATCACCATTTCAATTTGATGTGATTTATATCACTTTTTAAAAACAATTAGCGATTTCGGTTGAACGACTTACCTTATGTGATGCCTATCACTCTTCATGTTTACTTTTTCGCCAACTTCTCGTGCCGATCGCGTAGTCGCCTTCGCGCATGCTCCCATCCAATGGACCGGTGTTTGCGTGCACCGGATAATGGGAGAGACGGACTGCGAATCTGAGCGGCTCGCTGCGCCCGCTGCTCGCGCCGGTCAAAATAGCGCGCCACTCCGCGTCCTGGAAGCCTCCAAGGGAGGTACTGTTTTCATTCTCCTTGAAATCTTTTTGACCCTCTTTGATATCGAGGTGCGCTTCGGCGTCGCCATTCGCATCCAGCATCGCGCTCTCTTCCGGTTCATCTCTCTCTTCCTATTGGAGCGACTTTGGATTCCCCTTCTGTTGGCCGGCATGAGCCTCGCAAATGATTGTCCGGCAGAGCCGGGTCACATGATCCATCAGGTGCGTGGAAAACAGAACCGTCGTTCCCTGCGCGGCGGTCTCGAAGATCAGATCATAAAACAGGTGCGTCGATTCGACATCGAGGCCATTGGTCGGCTCATCCAGAACCAGCAGCTTCGGCTGATGCAGCATCGCCAGCAGCAGTCCCAGCTTCTTCTTCATGCCGCGCGAGTAATCCTCGGCATAGTTATCGATATCTTCCGCCAGCCGCAGCTTGGCAATCACTGGCTCAAGGCGTTCCAAAGTCTCGCCCGGATTCAGCCCATGCATCGCCGCACTCAGTTCCAGAATCTCGCGGCCGGATAAATAGGAATAAAAAATTGGCTCATCAGGAAGGAATCCAATCAGCCGCTTGACCTCCACGCGCTCCTCGAAGGCGTCGCGCCCATCCACCAGCAGCTTTCCTCGCTAGCCTTGAGAATCCCCATCAGCAGCCGGAAGAGCGTCGTCTTTCCCGCGCCGTTGGGGCCGAGCAATCCGCAGATTTGCCCCGGTGGAACGGAAAATGAAACATCCTTCAGCGCCACCTTGGAGCCGAAGGTCTTGGTAACTCGATCAATCTGGACCAACGCTTCGGCAGGCGAGATCACTGAATCCTGAGAGGGTGAATCGTCCGGCTTCACTTCCATTTGAAGATTGTTTTCGCTCATAACCACGTGTGAATAGTTGGAGTAGTTTTCAAGAATTACGAATGAGCATACCATGCTGGCATAACCTGTGGCGCGTCCATGCCAGTTTGACTGGCGCGCTCCTGCGCCGAGTCTGATCAACTATCATTTTTCTTGTGCAACTTCGATGGACCAGGATCTCTGAGTTAGCTTTGCTTGCAGTCATATGCTTGCCGCTTCGGCCAGATTCAGTGCCCGCGGCTCAAGCAGCGCATTCGTTCCGGATGTGGCCTCTACCTTCCAGAACCCTTTGGGTATGGGAGCGCCCGGAAGATCTGCGCGCCATTGACCCTCACACGACAGCCATCGCCTGGCTCGACCAGACGATTCTGCTCGGCGCTGAAACCGTCAGCCAGCCTCGACGCCAGCCGCTCGCCTATCCCACCAGCGTCACGCGCATTGCCGTGGTCCGCATCGAAGCCTTGCCCGGCGCGCCTCTCGATGCAGCGCAGCAACAGCAAACGATCCATCTGCTGCTTGAATCCGCCGCCCGCCCCGGCATCGCCGCATTGCAAATCGACTTCGACGCCACCCGCTCGCAGCGCGCTTTTTATGGCACTCTGCTTGTCGATCTGCGCCGCAAGATGCCTGCCAGCCTGCCGCTTTCCATCACCGCGCT
>Ga0181520_10001556_pt1 | contig 46133 bp, 34 predicted proteins | sample PEATcosm2014_Bin_29_FD_132451 | JGI IMG/M metagenome (GOLD analysis project Ga0181520, IMG submission 132451) | Peatland microbial communities from MTU Mesocosm Facility, Houghton, MI, USA - PEATcosm2014_Bin02_30_metaG | ecosystem: Environmental > Terrestrial > Soil > Wetlands > Peat | place... | reverse complement strand
GTACATCGAAGAGATCCGGGACGAGGCGCACCGGTTTGCGATCACCTACAACCGGCTGCTCAGGAAAAAGAAGGCATTCTCCTGATCCGTCCTTGTCATGCAATGCAGGATCTGCCCGAAGTCAAAAGTATTTAAACCGGGCGATATACAACTCTGACATACATATCAGGTGATAGTAATGCCAGACTTTTTCAATCCGTTCAGCGGTATGGTACCGGACCGCAAGCTGACCAAAGAGGAACTCATCCGGGTCGTCCGGGTCGACGTTGCCGGAGAACTGGAAGCGATCCATGGCTATATGGCCCATGCGGACGCGACCGACAACGAGCTTGCAAAGGCAGTCCTGATCGATATAGCAAACGAAGAGCGCGTGCATGTCGGGGAACTCCTGCGTCTCCTCTCCATCCTGACCGGCGACGAGGATGACTATTACAAGAAGGGGACGCTCGAAGTGGATACCCTTGCAGGAACGCTGGGCGCTGCCAGTGCACCGGCGGCAAAAGAGGAATCGACCATCGGATCGCTCAAACCTTTAAAGGAGGATTAATCATGGCAAATACATATCTCGGACGCGAAGAGGCACCCATCGGTGCAGACACCTGGAAACTGATCGACGATGTGGCAGTCCAGGCGGCAAAGAGCCAGATTTCGGGGCGCCGGCTGCTCCCGGTCGAAGGCCCATACGGATTTGGACTCAAGTCACTCCCTCTCGGGGACTACGCAGTGGAAGACGGGATCAGCGCGAGCGTCTCGCTCCCGCTCTCCCTGATCAGGACAGAATTTTCCCTGGGCAAGCGCGACCTTGCTGCCTACGAACGCGACCACCTCATCCTCGACACGGCACCGGTCGCCTGTGCGGCGATGGATGCGGCGGCTAAAGAAGACCGGATCATCTTCAACGGGCTTACCGGAACCCCGGGCCTGCTCAATGCGGAAGGAGCCGGCTCCCTGACACTCACGAAGTGGGATAATGTCGGCGCTGCGGCAGACCAGATCATCGGTGCGGTCACAAAACTGGATGCCGCCGGGTTCCACGGGCCGTACAGTCTTGCCCTCGCCCCGGCCCAGTACAACCTGCTCCTCCGGAGATACCCCCAGGGCGATGGAACAGAACGTGAGCATATCTCTTCGATTGTCGGTGACGGCGTCGTTAAGGCACCCGCGCTCAAGAAAGGCGGCGTCCTGATTGCCTCGGGCAGCCAGTACGCTTCCGTCGCGATCGGCCAGGACATGGCAGTCGGGTATAACGGCCCGGTCGGGGACCTGCTTGAGTTCCAGATCTATGAGAGCCTTGCCCTTGTCGTCCGTGCCCCCGAGTCGATTCTCGTGCTCAAGTGATCACTACTCCCTTTTTGGGAGATATTTTCGCTCGTATGGAGAAACCGGTTATGTTTTTACCAAAAATTTTTCCCGGTGCGCTTATCTGTATTGTCGTGATCGCCTTTACCGCAGGCGCTGGGTGCCTCAGTACGACAACTGTTCAAGACAGTTCGTCCGGTCCGCTTCATGCCCATTACCAGTACCAGGACTCGTGGTCTCCTGAATATGGCTGTTATTCGCACCTGACCGGGTATGTCTACAATGCCGGGAACGTATCTGCGGACAATATCCGGCTGAATTTCAACCTTGTCAATACCGGGACCGGCACGATCCGGGATTCAAAATCCATTTTTGTCGGTCATATAGGCGCGGGAGATACGACAACCTACGAGACGATCCTTGATGGCGAATGCTCGCAGGACTACCGGGTCGATTTTGCTTTTGAGAACCCTTAAAAAAGAGAATGGGTTCCGGCAATCATTTTTTTAGCGCTCAAAAACAGGGATCTTAATCCCGGTATTCCAGCGGGTCGACTGCGCCTGCCTGCAGAAACGCCTCACGCCGCTCGGTGCAGGCGCCACACTTCCCGCAGGAACGTTCCTCACCCTTGTAGCACGACCAGGTATCCGCGTAATCGACGCCGAGCGCGATGCCTTTTCTGACGATATCCCCTTTGCTCAGCCGGAGATAAGGCGCGTGCAGCACGACATCGTTCCAGTCGCAGAGATGCAGGGCAGTCGTCATGGCACTCACAAATGCCGGCCGGCAGTCCGGGTAGATCGCATGGTCACCTGCATGTGCCGCATAAAAAAGATGGCCGGCCCCGATGCCAATGGCATAGGACGCTGCAAGGCTTAAAAAAACCATGTTCCGGTTCGGGACAACCGTCTGTTTCATTGTCTCTTCCGCATAATTGCCTTCGGGCACATCCCATGCGTCCCGGGTCAGGCTGGACGGGGCAAGCTCGTTCAAGACCGAAACATCGACAATTTTGTGGGGGATACGGAGTTTTACGCAGGTTTTTTCTGCGCACCGGATCTCTTTTTTGTGTTTCTGGTGGTAATCAAACGTGATCGCACTGACTCCATATTCCTCATGGATCATGTCGTAGAGCAGGGTCGTGCTGTCCATCCCGCCCGAAAAAATGAGCACCGCTTTCATACTGGTATCATCGCCCGGTGTAACGGTATCTTCAGATTCCTATATGAAAGGAACGCCGGATTACCGATCAGACGGGACCAAAAAACGATTGATGTATCCGGAACAAGTTACTTTGCTGCCCGCACCAGGGATGCCCGGCTGCCACGAGAAACCTGCCGTGCCCGATACAGGATACCGCGAAAATGCGGGATTACCTAAAAAGCATATCATGACAGACAACAAAATTGTATCCGGAGAGTGCAGAACATTTGGCCGGCCCGTACCTGAAAAGCGGTGAATCCATCATCCTGACAACCGACCGGGTGCTGATCGACGATATCGAGTATGACCTGATCCTCACCAGCCAGCGTCTTGCCCTTGTCGACAGTGATCACACGAGCGATCAGCCGCAGGCAGTCCCGTTTGCCACCATCCTGTCTGTAAAAGGGGGAAACACGCCGGCGCGTGAGCCGTTTATCACTCTTACGATCATTGACCCGGTCGGCCTTGAGGACTCAAAAACCATCGACCTGATCTTTTCACAACAACCCTATGAAGACCGGGCCGCGGAATGCGACCTCTGGGTACAGAAACTGATCGAGAATATCGTCTCTGTCCGCCAGGAACCTGCCACGGCCGCAACGCAACAGGTCCCGTCAAAACCCCAGGAGGGCATGAATCCCACAATCCGCCGCTTCGGAGCTCCCGAGGTGCCACTGCCCCACTCGCAGGTGGCACAGAAGAGCCGGCGACCATCCGAGGAACTGCTCTCCGCGATACAGGGGACTGCATGGGATACACCGGATGATGCAGTTGTACCACCGGTGCCGGAGAATCAAAAATATCCTGAAGACGACGTTCAGCCAGTTCCGGATGATGAAACCGGCCCGGCGGTACCGGCCACGGCATCTAACGGAGAGGAACCTGTCTCCTCGCCAGTACCAGAAGAGCTGGTCGACCTGATAAAAGCGGGTCCTCCCCAAAAAAATGCTGATATTGACCGCCCGATCATTCCCGCAGAGGAAAGCCCGACTGTCCCCGTTGAGGACGATGAACCGGTAAACCCTGCCGGTGTACCGGACTACGCTGCCGTTCCGGTAACACCGTTTGGTGAACTGGTGCCAAGGGAGACGGAAACGGAGCCGGAATCATCACCGGACGAAGGCCAGGATGGTGAAGAACCAGTCCCCCAAAGAAACGCGACAGAGTTCACGGAACCGGTTAAAAACCCGGGAATTCCCGGACTGGTGCTCCCGGAATTACTTTTGCACTTAAAGAACCTGCCGGAACCGGAGATCCCGGATCTGTCTGACCCAAAAGAGCGTGACGGATCCCAAGGTATGCCGGCCAGATTGCCGGTGAATTCGGCGACAGGAGGATCGGCTCTGTCCGGGGAGACGCCAGTACCGGGAGGAGATATACCGGATCACCGGGACGGTTCAGGCATCCCTATGACCGTAGTACAGACCGGATTACCCGACACGATCGTTTTCCCGGTACTCTTCGGGGCATCGTCCGAAGATGTTCCAGAGACTCCCGTGGCAGGAACGCCCCCGGCCGTACTGTCCCCTATCGAAAAGCAACCTGTATCGCAGTCCGGGAAAATCCCGGTCCGGGTGATAGCTGCAATCATTGTCGTGCTCCTGGTTATAATTGGGGGAACGACCATCATTTTCCTGTTGCCGTCAGGAAATCCCGGTAGTTTAGATCAGCCGACGGTCACACCGGTGAACCAGACGCCGGTCCCAGTCACGACAACCCCGCAGGTCATGATCCCCGCCGAAGGCGTGTGGGTGAAGGTAACGTACAACGGGACATTTGTAGGAAGTTATGGGAACCCGGGAGCCCAGAAAGAGGTCCGTGGCACCGGTGAACAGGTCTATGCAATCAAAAACGCAGATGATCTCGTGCAGGCCTCGTTCACGAAGCAGGATGATTATGGAAATAACCTGACTGTGGAGGTCTATAACAACGGTACACTGGTCACGCAGGTCACCAAGCGCACCCCGCGGGGAACGATCTCAATCCTGATCGATCCAAAGACCGGGAAAGCCCCATATGTCCCGGTAACCACCATCGGTTCATGAGATCCCCCTGCAAACGCCCGGGCAATGATACCCCTTTTTTCATCCTCCGGCTGATGCACTTTAAAAAATATGGCAACGATTTCCCTTTTTTAGAGAATCCCCGACCGGTCTCCCGCTGATGACCGCGCGGGATAAAAAACGCCGGGTGTGCCTCAGCCCATAAACAGGCTGAGCAGCCGGAATGCGATCCCGCCGATCACGAGCGCGAGGACGACCTCGGTAAATGAGATTGCAAGCGACCGTTTCCACCCAAACTCCGATGCGAGCACGAGGATAACCGAGATGCAGGGGATATAGAGCATCGAGACGAGTGCGATGACGATGAGCTGAACCGGGGTGAGGAATGCCGCGAAGTTGGTCGACCCGAAGAGCACCGCAAGCGTGAGGATCGTAAGTTCCTTTCTCACGATACCGAAGATGAGGGTAATCCCGACGATGATGGGCAGGCCCAGCCATAAGACCGTGATCGGCGCAAGGATGTTGTTGACCGGGGTGAGCAGGCCGACCGCGTAGAAGACTTGGATCGCGGCGCTCCCGACGATGTACGCGGGAAAGACAAACCAGATAAGCGACTTTGTCCGCGCCCATGTCTGCTTTGCAACGACCGAAGCCGACGGGACATGGTAGTCCGGCATCTCCATGATAAGGCCCACCGACTCGCCCGGGACGACCTTGAATGCGATCCTCCCGACAATGATGATCAGCACAATATCGAACGCGTAGAGCGCGAGCGCCCACCAGATGCTGACAAATTTGCCGACGAGACCGAGGATAACGACCGTCCGGGCCGTACAGGGGATGAGGGTGACCAGAAACGCCGCAAGCAGTTTCTGCTTGGGCGATTCCATGATCCGACAGGAAAAACAGGCCGGGACGTTGCACCCGTAACCAAGGATGAGGGGAATGACAGCTTTGCCGTGCAGCCCGATCTTGTGCATGCCCCTGTCGAGCATAACCGCGATGCGGGTGAGGTAGCCGGAGTCCTCCATCACCGCGAGAAGAAGGTAGAACGGCAGGACATACGGGATGACCAGCGTGACGCCCGCGATAAATCCCGAGAACGCGCCGTTCCAGAGGATACTGGCGACAGGGCCGGTGACGACCGGTTCATACGGCGCGATCTGCGTGAGAAATGACTGGATAATGTCGGATATGCGGGCACCGACGACAAACGTCCATATGAGCAGGCCCCCTATCACGAGAAAGACCGCAAGGTACCCGAGGAGGGGGTGGAGGGCCACCTGGTCGAGCCGGTCGGTCAGGCTCTTTGTGTGCGTGCCGACCTCCGGGGCCCGCACGGTGATCACCTCAGCCGCGATCCGGTCGGCCACCTGGTACCTCTCCGCGCTCATCACGACGCAGACCGGTTCCCCGTGCAGCGTTTCGATCTCTTCGGAGAGTTTCCCGGCAGCGGCAAGGATGGACGGGTCCTGTGAACCGACAATGCGGGCGACCTCGGGATCCCGCTCCAGCAGTTTTATTGCGATCCAGCGGACGGGATACGGGGTTGTTACCGCACCCATCAGGGAAACGATTTTACCGATGCGCTCTTCGATCTCCCTGCCGTACGTGAGAACCGGCGGGACCGGGTGATCGTGCACGAGATCGAGGATCGCTTCGGTGAGATTGGAAATGCCCTTTCCCCGGATAGCCACGGTCGGGATGACCGGGACACCGAGCAGTTTTGCGAGTTTTCCGGTATCGACACTGATCCCTTTTTTCTCCGCAAGATCGATCTGGTTAACCGAGACGAGCAGCGGTGGGGCGAGTTCCATGAGCTGGATCGTAAAGAAGAGGTTGCGTTCCAGCGCGGATGCATCGATCACGTTGACAACTGCATCCGGGTGCTCAAGCGCGATGTACTCCCTGGATACCAGTTCCTCCATCGAGTAGGTGGAAAACGAGTAGATTCCCGGCAGGTCGATCACGCGGATACGTTTACCCTTGTACTGGAGGAGCCCTTCGGCACGCTCGACCGTTTTCCCCGGCCAGTTCCCGATAATCTGGTCGACGCCGGTCAGCTGGTTGAAGGTTACGCTTTTACCGACATTTGCATTACCGGCAAGGGCGATGGTGTAATCCACATTTTTTATGGTGCTCTCCTTTGGCGGGGTGCACTCTTTGCATCCCCCACACCCGCTCACGGTGCCCCACCCTTGATTGCATTGACAAAAATATTTTCCGCAATCGCGTGATCGATTGCCAGTTTTGTCCTGCGCACAAAGACTTCAACCGGACCGCTCATGGGTGCTTTGCGGGTGACAGAGACAGTGGTCCCGAGCGTCAGGCCCAGATCGGAAAGCCGCTGGACGACCTTGCAGTCCCCCCGGATAAACGCAATCGTTCCTTTTTCCTGTGCACCAAGATCGGTAATGGGGATAATATCAGAGGAACGAAGGTCACTTTGGAGGGAAATGGCAGAACCGGTGACCGCATCGCACTCGCTGCAGCTCCCGATTCCCTTGGTGCAGGGTGAGATCGGGCTGCCATGGGGACAGCGGGACGGGGCATTGAGCATCCGGCAAAGCGCGTTCTCGGTATCCTCGGATATCGTATGTTCCATCCGGCATGCTTCATCGTGTACCCTGGTCCTGCTGATATGGAGCACATCGGCGAGGAAGACTTCTAGGAGCCGGTGACGGCGTTTGATGGTCTCTGCAATCTTTTTCCCCTCCTCGGTCAGGCTCGCACCCTTGTAGGGCTCGTAATTAACAAGGTTCTTTTCCGCAAGGCTCTGGAGGGCTTCGGTCACGCTCGCCGGCGCAACCTTGAGGCATTTTGCAATCGCCGTGGTCTTTGCCGCGCCCTCTCTTCCACCGATATCGTAAATCGCTTCGAGATATTCCTCTACCTGTTCCTGTGCCATCTGATCAATAATTAGGACACCCTAAATAAAAATGGTTTCGGTTGACCTAAAGACGTTCCCCTCATACCGTAAATACGCGTCTCGTTTTCAGATATCCAGGTCTGTTCCCGGGTTCTACCCGGAACGCTATTTCTGTAAAAAGAGTGCTGTATCGGCGCCATGCGATTCTATGCAGCCGAACCCGGTTTTTTCAGCGACCAGGAGATCCATCTCCTGCAGGAACTCGTCGATGACCTCTCGTTTGGGCTGGAACTCAGGGAAAAAGATTCTCTGCCACCATCCCCCACCCGCTGAACCGGCCGGGGTTCGTGGGCGCTTTTGGTGTCACATCCTGCCGTTAAACCGGAACGCACCCGGGGGCACCGTGATCTCAAACCGGGCCCCGGCACCCGGCACCCCGTTCTCACGGATCATAATGCCGGTGATCAGGAGGATCTCCCATACCAGGAACAGGCCAAGCCCGGTATTTTTCCCGAAGCCTCGCGTGAAAAGACGGTGTTTTTCTGACTCTTTGATACCATCACCGTCATCTGCGCAGGTAACAACAAGAAAATCCCCGTCTTTCCGGTACGAGACCCGGATAGTCTTAAGCCGGGTTCCCCCGTGGCGTACTGCATTATCCAGAAGGTTGATGAGCACTTTTACAAAAAGCGGATCCGCGTATATTTCGAGGCCGGCGCAGGCTTCCGTTACCACAACCCCCCCCATATCCACCTGACTTTTCGCATCGGTAATACACATTGAGAGATCCTGCCAGACCGGGAACTTCACGCCCATTTCCTGGTAATCATGGGTAAAGGCAATCTCCTTCTGGATCATCCGTGCAATCTCGTCGATTTTCTGGAGGTACAGGGTAATTTTTTCCGGATCGCTCTGGATCTTTGCAAGGTCGGCATATACAAGGAGCCCGGTAAACTTGTTCATCATATCATGCCGGGTCACGGTGGAGAGCAGGTTGAGTTTCTTATGGGCGGTATCGAGCACGACAAGTGCCATGTGCCGTTCGGTGACATCGCGAAGGATGAAAAGAGGTCCGGTCGGGGATTGCCCGGGTACGCGGAGCTGCCTGCAGACCACATCATAAAAGTGCGGGGCATCGTCCCGGGGGATCATGACCTCCATATGGTCCTCTGTTATGCACCCGTTTCCGGCAACGAACCGGGATAACTGCGGGAAAGGCCCGGTGAGGAGTTGCCCGATCATTTCAGTTTCCGGTTCACCGACAATCTGTCGTGCAGCCGGGTTAAGATCCAAAATCCGGTTTCTGGTGTCGGCGACAATGATGCCATCGCTTATCGCTGAAAATATCTGCGGGTAGGCAACCGGCAGCATAAAAAAAAGCTGGAACCGGAAAAGCCCTATTGCGAGGATCACGCCGACGCAGGTAAAAGTAAAGGGGGTGAGATCCAGGCCCGGCACAGGATTAATAGATGCAACATAGAGAAGATTCACAAGAACAGGAATGACTGCTGCGATCCCGAGAATGGCGATCTGCCGTCGGTATATTGCCGGGGCGCCGGAATAACGGGAGGCAAGAAGGATCAGGGCGAGCAGCAGCAGCAGGTACGAATACGCCACGTGCAACCAGAAAAGCGGCCCCCGAACGAAGATCCAGACCTCCGAACCGGCAATAATCCGCGGGATGATTACCGAATAATAGAGATGATGATACGAGTTCGTGGCAACCAGCAGGACGACAAGTACCGGAACAACCGAAAGGAGGGCCAGATTCTGACGGGTAATATACCGGGTCCTTCCGGTATAGCACAGGACAACCAGCAGCCAGGCCACCGGCACCGTAACGATCCCCATGTACTCGATCGTATTCAGGATCTGGTTTACCAGAAGATCGACGGAGATCAGTTCGAAGGCATAACCGGCCGTCCAGAGCGTGACCGCGGCCATCAGAAGGGCAAATGGTGCCGACACCGGATTGGTTCGGTTCCGCCACCCGTAGTATGCCAATACACCGGTGAGTACTGCTGAAAGGACCAGCGGGGGAAAAAACGGTGAGTACTGGAAGATCATCCGGGCATCTCGACCATAAAATATTATCAACAATTATAGGACAAGTGATGATATTGAGTATTTCTATTTGCATCACTCTTTTTTGGTGCACCGCCCGTGATGTACCGGAAGGAAATGCTGTGCACCCGTGGTTCATGAAAAAAAGGAGTGCGTCCCTGATGACGGATAACGAATATGACAACCCCTCCTGTTTTCGATCTGAAGATTTTTGAAGCATGCACGCATTGGTAGGTACGGGAAGAACTATGGCAATTGACTGGTACAACGAATTTGTTGATAGAAATTACGAACCGGCAAAGGACGACCTTGTCTGTCTTTTTTACTTTGAGCCGGCTGCAGGGATCACGGAGAACGAGGCCGCAGGACGGATCGCATCCGAGAGTTCGACCGGCACCTGGACGACACTCTTTACGATGCCTCCAAGGATGAAGAAACTGGAGGCCAAGGCGTTTGCATTCGACAAGCATTTTGTCAAGGTTGCCTATCCGCTTGCACTCTGGGAGGAAGGAAATGCCGTCCAGCTGATGAGCGGGATTGCGGGGAATATCTTCGGGATGAAGGCACTCAAAAACCTGCGCCTCCTTGACGCCACGCTCCCCCCTGCATATGTCAATGGGTTTGCAGGGCCCCACTTCGGCATGGACGGCATACGGAAGATGATGAAGGTCTACGGCCGGCCCCTGACCGGTGCCGTACCAAAACCAAAGATCGGGTTTTCCGCGAAAGAACACGCCGAAGTAGGATATGAAACCTGGATGGGCGGCTTTGATTTTGTGAAGGATGACGAGAACCTCACATCGACATCGTTCAACCGGTTCGACGACCGCGTAAAATATATGACAAAACTGCGGGACAAGGCCGAGCATGAGACCGGCGAGAAGAAGTCCGCGTTCTTAAACATCTCTGCTGATGTGGAAACCATGAAAAAGCGGGCTGACCTGCTCGCAGAGTACGGCTGGAATTACGCGATGATCGATGTCGTGGTTGCAGGAACGGCAAGCGTCATGACCATGAGGGATTACTGCTCAGATCTGGGCCTTGCGATCCATGCGCACCGGGCGTTCCATTCCACGTTCGACCGGAACAAAAAGCACGGGATGACGATGTACTTCCTCGCAAAACTCATGCGTCTTATCGGTGTCTCCCAGATCCACACCGGTACTGCCGTGGGAAAACTGACCGGTACAAAGACCGAGTCAATCCTGCTTGCCGACCTGCTGCGTAAGAAAAAGATAGCAGAAGTTCCGCACCAGTGCCTTGCGCAGGACTGGGGCTCCATAAAGACCGCATTCCCGGTCTCATCGGGCGGACTGCACCCGGGCCTTGTTCCCGATGTGCTCGACATCTACGGTACGGATCTCATCCTGCTGGTCTCCGGCGGCATCCACGGCCACCCGAAGGGCACCCGGGCCGGGGCACGGGCGACCATGCAGGCAATCGAGGCATGGCAGGAAGGCGTAACGCTTGACGAGAAGGCAAAAAAGGCAAAGGAGCTTAAGGAAGCCCTCGCGAAATGGGGTTACTATAAACCGAAGTGACGGCATTACTTTCATGCCGCATCCCCATTCTTTTTTATATCCCGGCAAAAACACTTAAAGCACGTGACAGAATTCCAGCTTGTCGCTACCTTTCCCCCGGCCGGTTCGCAACCGGAAGCGATAGCACAGCTCAATGACGGACTGGCGGATCACGCCCGGCTCCAGACACTTCTTGGCGTCACCGGCTCAGGGAAAACATTCACGATGGCAAACGTGATTGCAGCGGCAAACAAGCCGACGCTTGTTATCGCCCACAATAAGACGCTCGCCGCCCAGCTCCACCAAGAGTTCTGCGACTTTTTCCCGAAAAACCGGGTCGAGTACTTTGTCTCGTACTATGACTATTACCAGCCCGAGTCCTACATCCCGGCAAAAGACCAGTATATCGAGAAAGACTCCGCGATCAACCCCAAGATCGAGATGCTCCGGCTCTCCGCAACCGCTTCGCTCTCGTGCCGGCGTGACGTGATCGTCGTCGCCTCGATCTCCTGTATCTTTGGCCTCGGGAACCCGGAAAACTTCCGCAACCTTGGTTTTGACCTCTCGATCGGCCAGAAGATCACCCGGAACGAGATCATGAGCCGGCTGCTGGACATCCAGTTCGAGCGAAACGACATCGACCTTGGCCCAGGACGATTCCGGGTCAAGGGGGACACGATCGATATCGTACCGGGGTATTATAACGATATCATCCGTATCGAGCTCTTCGGAAATGAGATCGAGCGTATCACTGAGGTCGACAAGAATACCGGGGCAAAAAAAGAGGCGATGAAATATTTCTATGTCTACCCCGCACGTCACTTTGTCACTACGGAGAGTGCACAGAAAGCGGCCATTACCACCATAAAAGAAGAACTCGACGAGACACTTCCTACGCTCGGACTCGTCGAAGCGCACCGGCTCCGGCAGAGGACAAACTTTGACCTTGAAATGATCCAGGAAACCGGTTCCTGCAAGGGAATCGAGAACTACTCGCGGCATTTCGACGGCAGGAAAGCGGGTGAGAAACCGTACTGCCTGCTCGATTATTTCCCGGACGATTTCCTGATGATTATCGATGAGAGCCACCAGACAATCCCGCAGCTCCACGGCATGTACAACGGCGACCGGTCCAGGAAGGAGACGCTCGTTAATTACGGGTTCCGGCTCCCTTCAGCGCTCGACAACCGGCCCCTGAAATTCCACGAGTTCGAGCAGTACATGAGCCAGGTCATCTTTGTCTCGGCAACGCCCGGGCCCTACGAATTAAAACACTCAACACAGCTTGTCGAGCAGATCATCCGGCCCACCGGCCTTGTCGACCCGGCAGTCGAAGTCCGGCCCATTGAGGGACAGACGCTCGATGTGATAAGCGAAGTAAACAGGACCATCGCACGCGGCGACCGGGTGCTCGTGACGACGCTCACGAAAAAACTTGCCGAAGAACTTTCAGATTACCTTGCCGACCATGGTATCCGCACCCGGTACCTTCACTCGGAGATCCAGACTCTGGAGCGCACCGAGATCATCCGTGAGCTCAGGCTGGGAAAATTCGACGTCCTGGTCGGGATCAACCTCCTGCGGGAGGGACTGGATATTCCCGAAGTGGGGTTCATTGGCATCCTCGACGCAGACAAGGAAGGGTTCCTCAGGGACACGCGGAGCCTGATCCAGATCATTGGGAGGGCAGCACGGAACGTGAACGCGAAAGTCGTGCTCTATGCGGATTCAATGACGGACTCGATGAAGGCCGCGATCTCAGAGACCAAACGCCGGCGCGAGATGCAGATCGCATATAACGAGGAGCACCACATCGTCCCGCAGACTATCATAAAACCGGTAAAAGAAAAAGAGGTTGAGATCAAGGATACAAAACACGTGCCCAGGGCCGAGATCCCGAACGTTGTCATCGAACTTGAAAAGCAGATGCGGGACGCGGCAGACAACCTTGACTTCGAACGGGCAATCGCACTCCGCGACCAGGTAAAAAAACTCACCGAGCGGCTGAAACACGGCGGGACTCATCCCTGATCAGGGTTGATGAAGATCTGATAAAATCCTAAAAAAGATCATAGGCTGCCCTGCTATCGGGCCATACTCCCGGCAACCCCGTTCTCGCTACCGTCAAGAGCCCCGACCATGTAGTAGCGCTTGATAAACTCCCGGACTTTCTCCGACTCGATCCAGCCCATATCAAGCTGTGTCACGATCCGGTCAATCTCCCGGGCCTGCAGGATGATCTTGTCGGTCACTTCACCGGGGGCGAGGCTTGAGAGTCCCACGATCACGGCAAGGGGATTTCTGATATGGTCACCAAGAATGGCAAACTGCTCGATATTTTTTTCGATCTGCTCGAGTGCCGATCTCTTTACCACCTCCATCTGCTTCCTGTCGGTAATATCGATAAACGATGCCATGATGCAGACGGGATTGTTCTGTTCATTTTTCACGAGATTAATCCAGAGCAGGACATAGAACTGAGTTTTGTTGGCTTTAAAGAGGGGAATCTCCCCGAACCAGCTCCCTTTCCTGTGGAGGGCATCCTTGATCTTATCAATTCCATCACTGGATGCTACGTATTCCCACAGGCCTTTATGAGAGAACTCCTGCTGGTCAGGGTACTCCATCATCATTAAAAGGGAGTCGTTCACGTAGGTGATCGCAAAATCAAGATCCATGATGGCAATTGCATTGATAGAGGAACTGATCGCATGATCTTTTATGATGAGTGCTTCCTCTGCCTGTTTTCTTGACGTAATATCAACGATGGTACAGACAAACTGATCATCAGGGAGCATCCCCGCAGAGAGCAGAACCCACCGGGGTGTACCGGTCTTTGTCACAAAACGGGTCTCAATATTTTCTACATTCCCCTGTGTGGTGAGGATCTGGAAAAACCGGTCCCGGTCAGTTGCGTCAGTCCAGATCCGGGTAAAGGGTATAACTGCAATCTCTGCGGGAGTATAGCCCAAGGTGTCGGCGAATCGCCGGTTTACTTCCTTTATCAATCGATCAGAACTGTTCACAAGGCCGATCCCGGCTTCAGAGTGGTTGAAGATGCCCCGGTATTTTACTTCGTTCCTGCGCATATGGAGGGCAAGGCTTGCGACAACCGCAGCAACACCGATAACGACAATGCAGGTGACAAATGCGGCAGCAAGTTCTCCCAGAGCCACCCCCGTGACAACCGCAACCATTCCGATATAAATGGCTGCAACCGCTGCAGCATAGGTAATCCCCCAGCGAGGATACCAGTATGCCGCGATCACGATCGGAATATAAAGAAGGTTCGTGGCAACAGCCGCGGTACCATAATGGAGCGCGAGAATGTTGACGAGAATCGCGAGGATCGTTGTGGTGACAATAATAAACAGCCAGAGATCCACAAAACTTTCTTCACGTTCCAGAGAGAGAGATGTCCATCCTGTCATTGATTCGCACCGTCGGGTAAGAACTCTGACGAGGGAAAAGCCTCCCTGACGCCCTTCTCGTTCCTTCCCCGTCTATGATTCCACATTGCACAAATGGATATTAATAAGTTTTGGTTTTCGGATTGCCAACCACAAATAGTGAGAGCAGCATTTGAACAGGGGGTTGATAAAATGCCATATTTTTGGATTTTTGTCTGATTGCCGGACGAGACCGGGCATTTCACCGGTTCACAGCGCTATTGGGCATGTCATGATAAAAGAGTCTTAAAAAAGATACTGATCCGATCATCCGCAGATATTACCTTAACCGAAACCCCATTGGGCAAGCGTCGTATGAGAGGGATCGACATCTTTCCAGTTCCAGCCAAGTGCCTCGATGATCCGGGCGATAGGCTCCTCAATGGTCTTTTCAAGCATGAGTTCCCAGTCAGGGACAAACTCCTTTGGCACCTGATCGGCATACTCGAAACAGAGCACATCGGTCTTGGGGTACTTCCCAGTCACGGCTTTTATGTAGATGCGCTTTGGCTTGCTGCCCTTGCCGAACTCCGTGTGCAGGTACTGGTTGGCGTACCTTGCGCCCCGCACCTGGGCATCGTCGGTCTCGTAATCGTCCAGAGACTTACCAATTCCGCCCGGTATACCGGCCTCGTCAAGCGTGAACTTCCCGGCTCGGTACTTGGTAATGATACCGCCGAGATATTCCTTGATCTCGGAATAGTCAGTACCTGCAAGGATCATCTCCATCACTTTTGACTGGACCGTTTTTGTGATCTGCGGCGTGTCGCTGCGCCGGATCTCGAACCCGACAATATCGATCTGGTCAGCGTCTTTTCCTTCCTTCCAGACGAGTCGTCCCGCGTACCGCTTCTTTTTTCCTGCCTGGAAGAACCGGGCATAGATCTTCTCGAACTTGATCGAGAAGTAATGGGTGTCAGCGTTAAGTTCACGCTTTGCGAAATCCTGGTAACTCGCATTGAGTTGTTTTTCGAGCATCCTCGCTGTCTCTATGGTTTTTTCCCGGTCGAGCGGTGGGATCTGCACCATGCAGGAATCCGTATCGCCGTAGATCACCTTATAGCCCTGCTCCTCGATGACGCTCCGGGTGTGCTCGATTATCGCCCGGCCCACCGAAGTAACCGCGGCGCCGATCTCCCGGTCGAAGAGCCGGAACCGGGTGTAGCCCGAGACCCCGTAGTAGGTGTTCATGATCACCTTGAGTACATTCTGCTGCATATCGTAGAGGAGGTATTGCGGCGAGCCATAAGGGAAGGTGTTACGGAGATTTTTTCGTGCGTCCCGCTCCTTTAAAAGTTCCGAAAGGATACTGCGAGTCAGACCGTCTGGCTGCTTTTTGAACCTGATGCCATTGGGGGCCACCAGTTCCCCGTCGGGATCTTTTGTCTCGGGCGAAGCGTTGATGGTCATCATCGCCATCGGGTAGAGCGATTTTAAATCGAGTACCACCACGTTCTCCCGCACGCCCCGGCTCGGCTCAAAGACCGTCGCTCCTTCAAATTCCTCGGCATTGGCAAAGCCCTTCGAGGGCAGGACATACTTCCCGTGCGCCTTCCTCAAGATGTAGACATCGATCACGCTTGAGGAGTTCAGCGTCTTGTCCAGGGGACAGCCGACATAGCGGGCGATCTCCCGGTAAAAACCGACGATGTTATCCTTCTTGTTGATCGCAACGCAGAGCTCGACATCCTTGAAGTTGTATTCGACAAGAAGCGCCGGTTGTTTCTTCCAGAGATCGGAGACCGTGCCGGTGTACCGAACCTTGCGCTCCCCCACTTCCTCTTCTGCAATCGCATCAAGCCGGTAGGACTCTTTCTGGGTCGAATGCATTTTTTTGTAACCGGTGAGGAGATCGAAGAGTGCCCGGCCGCGGAGCGCGTTTCTCTCGGTCATTCCGGGCAGGCGGGCAAGCATGACCGGCGAGAGACCCAGTTTCTCCATCCTCCCGGTGATATACGGCATATCGAACTCGACAAAGTTCCACCCGGAAAGGACATCGGGATCGCGCTCGGCAATATAGGCACCAAACGCTTTGAGCATGGAAACCTCATCGGCATACGTGCAGATCGTATGGATGCCTTTCCGGAAGCAGCCGTTTACAAGACCGCCGGCAGTCTCCTTATCCGCAATCTCGGTCGGCATCGATGCACCTCCGAACAAAAAGGTGACGTAATCATCATCGAAGGAGTCATGACAGGTGATACAGGTGATCGCATCCCGCTGGGTATCAGGAAAACCCCGTTCATCCTCGCACTCGATATCGATCATGCAGACCCGGGCCGGGGCATCGACCTCGGCAGGCACGAGTGTATGATACTCCACGCTCGTCCCGGGTACAGAAACGGCCCCGGTGAGTCCGCAGTCGATCATAAACCTAGTCGCAAAGGGGATATCTGCCTCGAAATGCCGGTACCGTTCCCGAAGATCCCGCACATCACCCGGACGGACAGTATACAGCCGTCTGAGTTTTTCGTCTCGGATCGATCGGTAGATTGTATCGGGCTCGATCGTCACATTGGGGGGAAGTGTCTGGCCCACCTGATCCTCGGGTACGTAGAAGTACGGGAGAAACCCGGTCACATCAATCCGGTGCGCCGATCCTCCCGCATCCCGCCCGAAAATGTGAATGATCGGCCCGTCAGGACTGTTGCTATACTCCACCTGGTTGATGGCGACGGTCATTGCGCCAGACTCTTCAAGGGTGCGGGTGACGGTCAGTGTTTCCGGGGATCTCATGACCTGTGCGGGCATTGTTTATGGCACCACCGTTCGGCAGAGATCCCGGACAAATGCCCCGGCCTGTGCGATCCCTGCTTCTTCCCAGGCATCGAGATCCCACTGCTCTATCCCGTGGATACCGTCACGCCCCACCCGGACCGGCACGCCAAGCGAGCATTCGGTAATTCCATATTCACCATCAAGAACCGCAGAGCAGGGCACGGTCTCCCGTGTATCGGAAAGTAGCATCCGGATGAGGGAGGCGATGTGATAGGAAGGGCCAAAGACTGTTCCGCCTTTCCCCTTGATCACTTCCATGCTTGCGCCACGGAGTTCATGGAGGATCTCCTCACGCCGGTCATCTGCGACCTGTTCGGGAAGCCGGGAAAATACCGGCACCTGGTACTCCCCGTGTTCGCCAAGGACAAACGCCGGGCCTCCCATACCATGTTTTTTGAGGTCTAGTGCAAAGCGTGCACTGTCCAGCTGGCCGCCAAATCCGATACACCGCTCCCGGGGAATGCCGGTGAGATGGTGCAGGAGAAAATTGTTCACGTCCATAGGGTTTGTCACGGAAATAAGAAGGCCGGAAAACCCGTCGAGCAGCCGGGCGCATTTCCGTGTCACGGGAAGGTTGACGCTAAGGAGATCGGCCCGTGTCTTCACGTCCGGTGTCCGGGGAAGGCCAGCCGCAAAGATGCAGATATCGGCGTCCCGTATATCGCGGACCCCGGTACTAACCGTGACCGGGAGACCGGTATGCCGGATATCGAGCACCTGCGCCTTGAGCAGGCTTTTGCTCTGGTCGTACAGGGTAAGCTCGTCGACAAGTCCCAAGGCGGCAGTAAGGTAGGCCACCTCCCCCCCGATCCTTCCGACACCCAGCACTGCAAGCCTGGCCATTTCACATCCTGTAGTAGGTATGAATCTCCTGAATTTAAGTGGATGCCGACCGGGTGAAGGCCTGCCAAAAAAAGATGCTCTTTATTATTCCATCTGACCTCGGATTGGGCTTATTTTCGGAAAAACTCACTATTGAGTGGCTTAAATGGAAGTTTTTACGGTGCAGGGAATTCATGGATTTACAATAACCGTCCCTTTTATCGCCGAATTATCCGCGCAGTGATAGCCATACGTTCCCGGTATGGTGAATGTGAACTGGTACCGCTGGTTGCTTTCAAGCAGGGGAGAGATGAACGAGTCTGGATCCTTGGGATCAGAAGTGACGATATGACGCCCCATATCGAGGTTTAGCCAAGTGACAGTAGTACCACGGTCGACCACAAGTATCTGGGGATTGAAACTGACACCTCCTATTAGGATCGTAGTTTGTGGAGTATAGTATGGTGTCGGGGGTACTGGAGGCGGAGACGAATTTGTGCACCCCATCACAAAAAGGAGCGCGACTACTAAGAGGAGTATGCCGGCCAACCGTATCGAGGGATCGGATTGGATGTGCATATAGAACGCTCGTTCCATGCCATTAAATGTTCGCGGTTGGCTCTGTGAAAGTGTGCCAAGATGAGTTCGCACGAAAGTGCGTCCGATAAAGAAGTCAATGTAAAATTGATACCTACTAAAGAGACGAATTACCAGTTTTCCTTTGTAGTGCAGCCTTCTTCAGTAAAACTGCTCTTGCGTGACCAGGAACATTTTGTGCATAACTCTTCGAAACCGTAAGCCCCCGGCGTGGAATACAAAATATCCATGGTAACAGGTGCGCCGCATTTCGGGCAGTTTTTTACAGGCTTGATCTGATTATAAGGATCATCCATCTGCTATTTGGGCCATCCCTAGCCCTTAATGATTTCTTGTTCCATCCTGATGCCATTCATGAGGGTATGTCTTGGTGGGCATACAAGGGGAAACATTTCCCAAAACTGCTCAAAGAGTCGTGCGGTAATTGCAGGGGATTCTCCAGAGCCGGAACTCGTATATCTCATAAGTGTTTTTTATACATCATGGATGAGGCCCCGGATTGGTTCAAAGAGGGGGTTGCTCTTTACGAAAAAGGTGATTACCAGCGTGCAATAAAAGCATTTGATAAAGCAATCGCCATTGATCCTACAATTGCCGAAGTATGGAATAATCGCGGATTGGCTTTAATTCAGACAGAACAATATCAAGAGGCTCTTCTGTCCATCAACAAAGCACTATCTGTCAATCCCAATTACGAAAATGCAAAAAAAGCAAAAAAAATCGTTCTTGATCTTTTAAAAGATCTGCATAATGCGAATAATGCGCCGGGACCGGCAGGATCCACGCTGCCACAGGTTCCTGAAGTACTGTCACGGAAACACTCAAAAATTTTTGTGGCAACGATCATTGTTATCGTGCTCATTGGAGTTACCATCAGCGGAGTGCTGATCATGACAAGTATGCAGAATAACACTGGCACCCCCCTGTCTGCGGCACCCGTGCCAGAACCAATGACAGTCCCGACACAAGTACTGACTACAAGTGCTGTATCGACCACAACGCAACTTCTTGCAAGCAGGCCCGGGGATATTCCGCTTGGAAGAGGACAATTTGTATTCAACGATTCTCTTGGAAATTCTGATCGTCCAATAACAGTATACACCTATCGGCCGGCATCGTGGAACCAGTCCGGGCCTATCCTGATCGTGATGCCCGGTGCTGGCCGGACCGGTGAATCCCCGCGGGACACATGGGTGCCGTATGCGGATGAGTACTCCAGTATTGTCCTTGTCCCTGAATTTTCGCAGCAATACTATCCCGGCGACATGTTCTATCCGCTGGGGTACATCTACGGGGCCACAAATTGGGAGCCCAAGACAAACTGGACCTTTATGGCTATTGAGCATCTCTTCGATTATGTGAGAAACGGGACCAGGGCAACAACACCCACCTACCTCCTCGACGGGCACAGCGCTGGCGGCCAGTTTGTCCACAGACTGGTGACATTCATCCCCGACGCCCGGTACAGCAGGGCAGTCGCCGCAAACTCCGGGCTATACGTGATGCCGGACTACTCCATCTCCTATCCGCTTGGCCTCAAGGATTCGCCCCTCCCGCAGACCGATCTTGCGACGGTCTTTTCCCGGAAACTGATCATCATGTCCGGGAGCCACGACACCAACCCGAACGATACGAACCTAGCAAATTTCCCGGCTGCTGAGGTAGAGGGCAGCACCCGGTTTGCTCGGGCACAGTTCTACTACGCGACCGCACAAGAGCAGGCAGCAGCGCTCGGCGTCCCGCTTAACTGGGAATACCATGTAGTGCAGGGAATCGGGCATGATGAGGCAGGAATGGCAGGGCCGTCCGCAGAGATGCTATTTAACGAGAGTTGAGGCAAATGACCTGTGGAAACACACATATTCGTTTAGGTTTCTGCGAGCAAGGCTACAGAAACGATTATAGATTGTCGAAAACATTGAGAAATCAGTCACTACCCTTATTGCACGGGATTCTCTTGTGGACAATTTATATAGTATTTCTACCGAAGGGCATCGTTTCGGTATGGCTTACCAGTGGCAAACTAGAGGATGGTGCGGCGAGGATTACAAACAACGATTTTAGTGAATAACGAGAGAACACAATCATTTTTCACCGTTGGGTCATCAAGATCACCAATAGTGGTCCATTTCGCGGAACCTTAAAACAAGTGAATTTTTTTATCGCGAAAATTCCCTAAATTGCCTGCCCGGATTCCTTCTGTGCATCCACATCCGCAGCTAAGAATTTGCGCCGAATCCAGTCCCGGAAAAGTGCGAGAGTTCAGATTCGAGCCCATATCCTCATATCCCAGTGAACACATTTTCAAACCTTTCATGGTCCAGAGTCCGCATGAAAAACAGAGCGTGTAAATCCACCCAAAAAGATGCGCTTTATTATTCATCGCGTCCATCTTGTGATGGATGGTCGTACTCAGGACGGGCCCGGTAGCAGTCGGTGGCGTGGCACTCGATAACCATCTTATCCTTGCCGCCGGGGTTCTCGGGACAACCGGGGCATCCCTCTCACGGATGCTTGCCCGGGGCGCCGGTGGCGTGGTAACCAAATCGATCGGCCCGCAGCCAAAGAACGGACATGCCGGCCCCTGCGTTGCCGTGCTCGACAACGGGATATTAAACGCCATGGGGCTCCCGAACCCGTCCCGGGAGTTTACTGAGGAACTGGGATCACTTGGCCAGAAACCCGTGATCGTCAGTATCTTTGGAGGGACACCGGAGGAATTCACCGAAGTCGCCGGGTGGTTTAAAGGAAAAGCTGCCGGTTTTGAACTCAACCTCTCCTGTCCCCACGCAGAAGGATACGGGGCGGCGATCGGTGTCGATCCCGTACTCGTAGAGGCGTGTACCCACGCGGTGAGTGCACTCGGGATGCCGACATGGGTGAAACTTACCCCGAACGTGACTGACATTACCACGATCGGAAAGGCGGCGGAACGCGGCGGGGCAACCGCAATCGTCGCCATCAACACGGTAAAAGCCATGCGTATATCGACAACGATCAGACGCCCGGTACTTGGCAACCGGTACGGCGGACTCTCGGGAGACGCAATTTTCCCGGTTGCGGTCCGCTGCGTCTACGAGCTCTATGAGTCCTGCAAAATCCCCATTATCGGGTGCGGGGGAATCTCCACTGCCGACAGGGTGATTGAGATGATGATGGCAGGTGCGCGGGCCGTCGAGATCGGCAGTGCGGTGCAGAAGGATATCGGTATCTTTGAAACCATAAAAAACGAGTTGTATGCAAAAAAGGGCATCGCACCCGAAGAGATCGTGGGGTGTGCCCATGAGTGACCAGCTGCCGGCGCAGGTTTCCATTTCAGAGATCAAAAACGAGACTCCCTCAGTAAAGACATTCTTCTTCGACCGTGAGTTCTCCTTTGAACCCGGGCAGTTTGTCATGGTCTGGGTGCCGGGCGTGGACGAAGTGCCGATGGCACTCTCCTCGGCAAACAGCATCACGGTCCAGAAAGTCGGCGACGCCACCGGGGCCATGTTCGACCTTGCGGCGGGTGCAACGCTTGGTATCCGGGGGCCATTCGGGAACGGGTTTACCAAAGGTGAGAAAATGCTCGCCATCGCCGGGGGCGTCGGGGCAGCTCCTCTCCTGCCGCTCGCCCGCTCTGATTGCGTAATGACGATGCTCCTTGGCGCACGGACCGAGAAAGAACTTCTTTTTATCGATCAGCTGGACGAAAGTACCGATGTCCTGATCGCAACCGACGACGGAACACTGGGGCAGCGGGGGTTCGTGACGGATCTCACAAACGACATCAGCCTTGCTGCCTATGACCGGATCGCGGTCTGCGGGCCGGAGCCGATGATGCGGGCGGTGCTTGCAAAGATCGATGGCCTTGGATTTGCGGCGAGAACTGAATTCTCGCTCCACCGGTACATGAAATGCGGCGTTGGAGTCTGCGGTTCCTGCTGTATCGACCCGGATGGCCTGCGGGTCTGTCAGGACGGCCCGGTTTTTTCCGGGGATCAGCTTAAAAAAAGTGAGTTCGGGCACTACCTGCGGGACGCAAGCGGCAGGAAGAAGAATATCTGAAACGGGAATCAGTCCGATGGGGATTGACGGCATCTCGTGAATCCCGGGGCACTAGGAAAATCCTGGTATAAACGGTTCCTGGAGAATTTCGTCCCGTTAATACTCCGGGGCGTGCTCACCAGTCGTTTTGACGAACCGGTAACTCCCTTTGGGAGCATGGATTTCGAACCGGGCTCCGCTCCCCGGCGTACCGGTCTCCCTGATTGAAAGGCCGGTAATACCAAGGATCTCGACGATCAAAAACAGCCCGTACCCGGTATTGCGGAAATATTCACGCCGGAATATACGTTCCTTTGCACTATCGGGGATGCCAACCCCGTTATCTTCACAGGAGAGCACAAGATCGTTTTCGGTTTCATTATAAGAGAACCGGATGACGGTTACGTGATTCCCGTGAACAAGCGCGTTTTCAATCAGGTTGGCAAATACTTTCGAAAAATTCGCATCCGCGAATATCTCCAGATCCTCCACATGCAATTCGATCGCCACATCGTGGATAAGAAGCCCGGCAACCGCATCATTAATTGCTGATGCAATGTTTTGCCAGCGCGGTTCACTCACACCGATGTCCTGATAGTCGCGCGTGAACCGTATCTGTTTCTGGATCATCCCTGTGACATCCTCGATCTTTTTGAGGTACCCGGTGACGACCGGATCGGTCTCCGATTCCTGAATGAGGGAGAGATACATCACGACGGCAGTGATCTGGTTGAGGATATCGTGGCGGGTAATGCCGGAGAGGGTGTTGAGTTTATGGTTGGAAAGCCGGATCGCTGCTTCGAAGCGTTTCCGTTCCTGGATCTCGGCCGTGAGCTCCTTGTTCGCGCGCATGAGCTCCTCAGTCCGTTCGTTCACCCTTCGCTCCAGATCCTCATTTGCCCTTTCAATGACCTGTTCTGCCAGTTTGCGGGCGGTAATATCGATGGATGAGCAGATCACGACATTGCCCGGGGTAACTGATGCAGAGACCAGGAACTGGCGTATCGATCGGTCACGGGCGGTAAAGAGCAATTCGAGATCACCGGACTCCCAGTTTTTGCGGATCCTCCGGATAAGCTGGTTGCGGCTTTCTGTATCGGGTATGATCAATGACAGATCCACGCCAATGAGTTCTGTACGTTCGTACCTGAGCATCTGGGAACATTTTCCGTTGATCTCGGCGATCTGCTGGGTATCCAGGTCAAACGTAAATATCCCGGCCTGGGAGTTCTCAAAGATACCCCGGTATTTCCGCTCCTCCTCGCGAAGTCCGGTAGCAAACGATGACGTGACAACACCGATGGCGACAAAAACAACAAACCAGGCAGTCGAGATTGCCACGGCCTGAGGATCGAAGTTGCTGTACAGGTAAACGAGCAGGATATACACCGTGCTGATCCCAAGCGAGAAGAGGACGCCCCGGTTCGGGTAGAAATAGACAAAAAGGATGATGGGAAGGAAATAGATGAACGGGAAAACCTCGTAAATACCGTGGGAGAGGGAATAAATTGTCGATGAAAGGGTGATAATGATCGCGACAAGGATCGTAACCGTCCAGTATATCTGCTGTTTTTTTACCGGAGAGATACGTGCGATCATGCTTATTTCTCCTCCTTATGCCCGCACTCATCATTGAGGTCCCCGGACAGGAGGTTATGTTCAAGTCTGCGGCGCTCTATGATCTCGGCCCGGAGTTCCTCATTTATCTTTTCGAGATGCGCAGTGCGTTCCCGTACCTGCCGTTCAAGGTCCTCAAGAGTCTGGCGGATCTCCTCGTCGGCGATATTTGCATCCGTAACGTTCGCGACTGAACAGAGGACCATATCTTTTGTCTGGAAAAGGGGAGATAGGATGCACCGGAGCATACCACCGTTTTTCTGACGGAAAATGGCTTCGGACATCACGCCGGTTTTTCTTACTTTTACCTCGTCCATGAACCTTTTTTGTGCACGCGCGTCAGTCCACACCGTACTGACCGGCCCACCTTCCAGATCATCCCGGGAATACAAGAGCCACTCTGCACATTTCAGGTTGACCATCCTGATGCGCAGGGTGTCAGGATTAAAACAGAAAATGCCATCCCGGGTATTGTCCATAATATGCCGGATCCGCGCTTTTTCCTCAAGGATCCCATTCGCATAAGAAGATGCTACAACGGCAAGAGCGATGAATATGGCAAACCATGCGGTCGAGATTGCAACGAGGATGGGATCAAACGCCCCGAGCACGTACACAAGAACGATGTAGATGACACTGATGGCAAGCGTGAAAAGAACCGCATGCCGTGGATAGAAATAGACGACACAGATGATAGGGAGGATATACAGGAGTGGGAAGACTGCGGAGATCCCACGGGTAAGGGAGAAAATGGTGATGAGGATCGCACTGACCGATGCTACGGCTACAATTAAAAGACGGAGCATCTCCTCCATATCGCACGACAGCTTGCCCATGTACCGGTATGCTCCCGAATGGCAAGGGTGGTACACACCCGTGCCACTCGCACGTTCATTATTTTACAGTGGATCTTAATGCATATAATGATAGAGGAATGAATCCGGGAAACAGACGGACGGTGTGCAAGATACCGCCCGGCATCTGCCGGGCATTTTATGGGCCCGGTTGTCTGAACTCTCCTGATGCAGAGTGATTGATGTGCTCCAGTTCTTCGAGCTTGTTGATATTCGTAAACGTTCTAAGAGAGGGGTCGAAGGTCCGCAGTTCGTCGACCGGGATGTACCGGGCGTTGAGGGATTGGATCATGGCACGCAGCGAAAGGGACGTGTGGCTTTCAAGATACGTTAAGAGGGCGGTCCGCCGGTAGACCGCATGCAGGGGTTCAAGCATCCGCTCGTTCCACAGGGGGATGGCTGCATCGTACTGGCCAACGGCCTCAAAGAGGTACGAAACCACCGCGGCATTGATGCAGGGCATATCGCAGGCCGATACAAAAATGAGATCCCCCTTTGCGGCAAGGGAGCCGGCATGAAGCCCGCCGACAGGACCAAGACCCTGCCGGATGTCGCTGATACAGGTAACACCCTGCAGTTCCCGGAAACGGGTGCACTGCGCCGTATCGCGGGCGACGATCACGATCTCATCTGCGACCCCGGAGAGTGATCTAACCAGCCGTTCGATGAAGGTCTTTCCCTCGTACGTAAAGAAATATTTTTCCTTGCCATTTGCCCGCCGTGCCTCGCCACCCGCAAGGATTACCGCGGATCTCATCTGGGTACCCCGGTCCGGTTCAGGGATTCACGGAATTTTACGAGGTCAACGATACAGGCATTGACCGGTGTCGGGATACCATGAGCTGTTCCTTTTGCCACGATGGCGCCGTTTAAAAAATCAATTTCGGTAGGCCGGCCCCGGGTGATGTCCTGGAGCATCGAGGAGTGGTGCAGGGCGGTGGCCGGCAACTGGACATCGCGGAGGTACGTGAGATATTCATCGGCGGTCGCCCACGGGAGGCGAACTCCTTCAGCATGGATGACCGAAAAACCCTCACGTACGATCTGGTTGATGATCCGCCACGCTGCCGGCTGCGAGAGTTTCCCGTACGGCACCCCCATCACGGCGCCAAGCGGGTTTAAGGCACAGTTATACAGGGTCTTTGCCCAGAGATCCGAACGTATCTCAGCACTTCCTTCGGTACTGATGCCTGCCTGCTTCATGCAGTCCACGAGCCTTTTTACCGGTGCATCGAGCCCTGCCGGGAACCTGCCGAGTTTTGCTGGGCCGGCCTCGACCGAGACGTGTACCCCGGCATCTCCCTGCCATTCAAAGCCGGTGATGATCATCCCACCGATCACCGTGTCCGTATACCAACTGATGATCTCCTCGTTCCCGATCCCGTTCTGAAGACTGACGGTTTCAGTAGCGCGAATGGCTGCCGCGTACTGCCGGCAGATCGCTTCGGTGTCCCGGGACTTGGCCGTGATGATGATATAATCATAACAGGCGTCTTTTGGGATGCTCTCAGAAACGCTGAACCGGAATGTACCTGTTCCCCAGATACCGGTCAGCCGGAATCTTTTTGCATGGATGGCATCAGCCGTCTGTTTCCGGGTGACCGCATGGACGTCGCAGACGCTGGAGAGTTTCGCGGCAACCGACAGCCCGACCGCACCTGCTCCAAGCACGAGAATCTTCATCGTATATCTCCGGAACCAGTATTGTATTTTTCCGGATGGCAATTAGAGATACTGAAAGAATCCGGCAGCTGGCCGCACATTTTAGTTCACTTCCCCGCACGTTTTTTGCCTTTCTGCTCCAGCAAAAGAAGCAGTTCCTTGATCTCGAGTGCCGGAGAGAAACCGCCAATACCGTCAGCCGCCACGATCCGGTGGCAGGGAACAACGAGCGGCGTCGGGTTATGCGCCATCGCACGCCCCACCGCACGCGGCGAGGTGCCCACCAGTGCCGCGATCTGCCCGTACGTTGCGGTACTGCCGTACGGCACATCCCGCACGGCCCGGTAGATCCGGGCGGAGACCGTCTCTCCTTCACATGCGATGGTATCCATCTCCGACAGATCGACCATGTGGCCCGCACAGTATTTCCGGATCGGCGCCGGGACCGGGCCGGGGATGCCTGTTGGGGCGAACCGGACCCGGTGGATCATGTCCCCGCTCCACCAGACATGGACATGCCAGAGACCGAGCTGACAGGATCCCCCGGTCACTTCCATTTCGCGATCACCTCCCGGAACTGAGTACTGTCGCACTCGATTATCTCTTCCTGTATCCAGACGGGCAGCGCCGATTTCACGTGTTTTTCAAGGAACCGACGCTCACCGAGCACAAGTACCCCGCGATCCTCGGGTGTGCGCAGCACGCGCCCGAGCGCCTGGAGTGCCTTGTTAATCGCCGGCAGCGTGTAACAGAGGAACTCGCCCTCCTCACCGTACTTGTGACGGAAGTACTCGATCACCATCTTCCGTACCCGGTTAAAGGGGGCAAGGGGGAGACCTATTACCATCGCCCCTGAAAGCATCTCGCCCCGGTAGTCCAGCCCTTCACTCCACTTGCCGCCGCACACCGCGAACATAATCCCCGATTCGCCCTGCGAGGGAAGGGAAAGGAACTCGTTGAGCGCAGCGCCGGCTCCTGCCGCGTCACGGGGCTCGATATAGATTTTGCGCCGGCTGATCGTTTCAGCAGCGAGCGATGCGTAGGATTCGAGGATCTGGTAACTGGGAAAGTAGATCGCCCGGTTCTTTTTGAGCGCGGCAAACGCGGCGATGTACCGCACGATCCGGTCCGTGTTCTCCTTGTTCTGCCGGAGGGAATAGGCGGTGGTAATATCGGTTGCACAGCAGATGAGCCGGTTCTCCTTTGGGAACGAATTGGGCAGCGCAAGGGTGGTCACCTTCGCGTTGTTGAAATAAAGGCGCCGGTAACTTTCGACAGGTGAGAGCGTACCCGAGATCAGGATGCAGCAGGCGTGCTGGGAGCAGATCTCGGTGAGCGGGGCGGACGGGTCGATGTTTCGCACCTCAAGGATGATCCCCTCCTCGGTCCTTTTGTAAACCGTAAGATATGCAGGATTATTCGAGGACTGTGAGAGCCGGTACATGAAAACGGTCAGGCGCTCGATCGCGGTCTCGCGGAACTCACCGGCCTTCTGGTTCCTGTCCCGGATCGTCTCGGCAAGACCCATGAGTTCGTCAACAATATCGTCCATGTCCTTCCAGAGCGAGCCTTTGACTACCCTCCTATCGAAGATACCGGGATCGAACCAGTCCTCGGGTTCTGTCGAGTTCGACAGGCCCCGGATAAACTCGGTAAGCCGGGGAAGGACGTGCTGTACTGCCTCTGCCCCCTTGTGGTGGCGTTTCATGCCCGAGAGCTCGCGGATTGCCTGCTCAAGATCCTTTTGTGCGAGCCCGACGCTCTCGATCGACTGGATCGTGTCCCCGCAGTTATGGGCCTCGTCGATTAAGAGCATCACGTCCTGCGACTCGACATTGAGGTTTGCGTACAGCTGCTCCCGGATCTCGCGGTCGAAGAGGTGGTGGTAATTGAGGATGATCACGTCCGCGTTCTTTGCCGCGTGCATCATCAGTTCATACGGGCAGATGTCGCCGGCAAAACCGGCCAGTTCCTGCGGCCGGACGGGATCGGCAAGCACCCGTTCGGACTTCGAGCGCACCGTGGTCGAAGGCACCATCTTGAGGCCGCCGGTGTCCCCGGGCACGAACATCCTGCTCGCGATAAAATACGGGCAGATGAGCGGGTGCTCCCGGTCCATCCTCCGTATCTGCTGGACAATAAACGGATCTTTTATCGGGACAAGGGCCCCTTTCTCAGCCCGGTCGCGCATGAGCGAGGATGAAAATGTCTTGACTCCCTCACAGCGCCGGTACACGTCGCCCTCGCCACCAAGCGGGCACATGCTCTTTTTCCCGACCAGGTACACGATCTTTAACTTCGGCTGTTTCTTTTTGACAAGCGCAAGTTCCCGAATAAAGGTGGTGAGCTGGCTGACCGTGCGGACAGCGATCACAATTTTCCGGTTTTTACGCTCGGCAAGAAGTGACGCGACCACGCTCGACTTCCCGCTCCCGGTCGGCGCATCGATCATACCGATCCCGCCCTCCCGGGCGACCTCTACGGCAAAGATGAGCATCTCGCGCTGGTGGGGGCGGTATTCCGCATACGGGAAGAAGGGATCGAAACTGTCCATTGCTGGAATACGGTTGGCGCTATAGGGTTTTATGGGCGTCGGATGGGACCTGCGTAATTTTGCACACAAACAGGCTCAAATCTAATATTCCCGTACAACCCATCTGTTCTCATGGCAGTCCACCCCATCGAGTACCGGTACGGCACACCGGAGATGCGAACCGTCTGGAGCGAGAAGAACCGGTTCTCCTGCGTCGTTACCGCGGAAGTCGCGCTGGCGCAGGCAGAGGCAGCGCATGGCCTGATCCCCGAGGCTGCGGCCGGGGAGATCGCACAGAACGCACAGAAGGCATCCCTTGCCCGTGCAAAAGAGATCGAAGCGGAGATCAGCCATGATATGATGGCAATCGTGAAAGCGATCTCCGAGGTCTGCGGCGATTCCGGGAGATGGGTGCACTACGGCGCCACCTCAAATGATATCCTCGATACGGCAACCGGCCTCCAGCTGGCGCAGGCGATGGACCTTATCGATGCAAAACTGCGTAGCCTCATCGGGGTGCTGATACACAGGGCCGAAGAGACAACGACCCTTGTGGCGGTGGGGAGAACGCACGGGCAGCAGGGAGTGCCGACCACGTACGGCCTCAGGTTTGCCATCTGGGCAAGTGAGGTGGGCAGGCATATCGAACGGTTGGAACAGCTGCGACCCCGGGTCGCGGTCGGGCAGATGACCGGTGCAGTGGGGACGCAGGCGGCGATCGGGCCAAAGGGGATGGACGTGCAGGCGACAATGATGCAGAATCTCCACCTCACTTCAGTGGATGTTTCAAACCAGGTAATCTCACGCGATCGGTACGCGGAGTACTTCATGTTCCTTGCCAATGTCGCAACCACGCTCGACAAGATAGGGATCGAGATCCGCTCGCTCCAGCGCACCGAGATCGGTGAGGTAGAGGAGGCATTCGGGGCAAAACAGGTGGGTTCGTCCACGATGCCTCATAAGAGAAACCCCATAAAATCCGAACAGGTCTGCGGCCTTGCCCGTATTATCCGTTCCTCGGTTGAACCGGCGCTCCTTAACAATACCCTCTGGGACGAACGGGATCTCACCAACTCCTCCTGCGAACGGGTGATTTTTCCCGAAGCCTCCATCCTTACCGATCACTGTCTCCGACTCATGACAACCGTGCTCGACAACCTGGTGATCAACCGTGCAGCGATCCGGCGCAACCTCGCGTTCCTCCACGGGATTAATATGGCGGAGTCCGTGATGATCGAACTCACCCGGCGCGGCATGAGCCGGCAGGACGCCCATGAACGCGTACGGATGGCAAGCATGCAGGCTCTTGCCGAGAGCCGGCCGCTTGCCGATGTGCTCGGGGCAGACCCTGAGGTGATCCGGTTCTGTTCACGGGATGATCTTGTTACCCTCCTCGCACCGGATGCCTACATTGGCACCTCGGTCGCGCAGGTCAACCGGGTGATTGAGAAATTAAGGCCCCTTGTCCTGTAATCCCCTGATTTTATTTTATAACGATGAGGACCCCGTAATGACAGATTTATACGTTACCAACGTTAATTCAAACTGACAATGGAACGGCAGATCGCCCTTTGGGGACACAGGTTCTCTCACACGGATATTGTCCGCTTCACGGTTATTGCGTCTCTGACGCTCTCCTCTATTCTGATTACAGCGATTACTCTCGCCCAGAACATCGGAGCACTCTATCCTCAGCTCTTCTACTTCCCCATCCTGTATGCGACATATTTCTATCCCCGGCGCGGGATTATCCTCGCAGGCATCTGCGGGATCGTGTACGAATCCCTTGTATACTTCTCGCTCTTCCCGGATACACTCGCCCTCTGGTCGGCCACCGGTCAGGCAGTGCTCTTTGTCTGCGTTGCGCTCGCGGTCGTGTACTTCACGAACATCATCCGGGTCTCGGAAGCCCGGTACCGCAGCATCTTTGAGAACTCGCTTCTCGGAGTCATCCTTTTTGATAAGAACAATTTTACAATCCGTCTTGCAAACCAGCAGGTCGCAGCGATGCTCGGCTATACCATAGAAGAACTCAGTGGGATGACCTTCTCCCGGCTCTTCTTCTCCCATGACTTCCAGCGCCTGTTCTTCGAACATCTCGGATCCGGGGAGGACATCAGGAGTTTTGAGACCTGCTTTGCTACAAAAACAAAGGAACCCCACTGGGTCAATCTCTCCTGGAGCCGGATCGATGACACCATTGTCAGCTGTTCGGTTATCGACATCAATATCGAGAAACTCGTCCGGCAGGAGGTAGTCGACAGTTCAACCCAGTACCGGCAGGTGACCGAGAATTTTCCCACCGGCATGGTGATCACCGAACACACAAAAATCCTCTTTGCCAATCCGGCATTCTCCACCTTCTCCGGGTACACACCGGACGAATGCGCAGGAAGGGATCTTACCGAAAGTGTCCTTGATGAGGACAGGGAAAAGTTCATGATTTTTGCCGGCCGCTGGGACGCAGCGGCGCCTGTCCCGGACCGGGCGGAGTTCCGGTTTGCTACAAAGAGCGGAGAGATCCGTCGGGCGGTTCTCTATTTTACCCCCATCACCCGCAACAACCAGCCCGCCGGGCTCATCAACATTATCGATAATACCGAATGGGAAGAATACCGCGAGCGGGTAGAGCAGACCAAAGAACGGCGGCGTGAAATGATGCGTGCCGTTGCCCATGAGCTCAGGACGCCGCTCCAGCCGGTCATGGGGTACCTCAACCTACTTCTCCAAGATCCAAAGTCCTTCGGTGTGACCGATGAGACCCGACAGATCCTTGACCGGTGCGCCAAAAGTGTCGACCAGGAGCGCCAGATCATCAACCAGATGCTGGAACTCTCGGTACTCGAGGTAGAGGAAACCAGCCTTGACTATTCTGTTTTTTCCGTCCGGGGAATGGTCAATGCAGTTATCTCAAACGGGGGGTATTCTATCAAAACTGATATTGCAATCGATATCCTCCCCGACCTTGTTTTCGAGGCCGATCGCCAGAAACTATCCTATGTCATCGATGTGCTGGTTGCAAACGGGGAGGCTTACTCCAAACCGCCAAAAAAGATCTGGATTACCTACCGGGGTTCGGCAACCCTCCCGTTCCACCGGCTCGCGATTCAGGACAACGGTGTGGGTATCACCGAGACCCAGCTCGATGAGATATTTAAAACTAAAAATGACGGGGACACCGGTTCTCTCAATCAGAACATGGGGGTGCCCGGGCACTCTCTTGCGATTGCAAAAAAGTATGTCCAGTTGCACGGGGGATATATCAGCGTTGACAGTATCATGAACATCGGGAGCACATTTACCATTCATATACCAAAAAAACGGCCAGACAAAGTTGATCACCATGACACGTAAGATTGTAGTTGTTGAGGATGACCAGCCAATCCTCGACCTTATGGAGATCCTGTTGAAAAAACTGGGATACGAACCAGTACTTATCCCCAACGGACTCGATGCACTAAACTATGTCAGATCTGAACCACCAACACTGATCCTGCTTGATATCATGATGTCACCCCTTTCAGGCTGGGAATTTCTGGAACGGTTGCGAACGGAATATAACCAGCGGGAGATCCCGGTGATCCTCTTTACCGCATCACCCATGGTGCCCGGGAAGTTGGCGGAACTTCATGACCCGAAACTGGGCATCCTCCAGAAACCGGTCACCTTTTGCGAACTCCAAACCGCCCTGCAACAATTTCTTGGATAATGTACCGGACACTGGAGATCCGGCGACTTTTTTAAATTGATCATCTGTGCACTTTATCATGGTTTCAGGTCGCCACGCTGCCGGGCAGGCAAGATTAGACATATACCATTATTTATTCTGAAAAACGATGGGAATATACGTAAGTTTCAGATCCGATTCCGCCGGAGGTAGCCATGATCTCGGTTTTATACGTTGACGATGAATCAGCGCTTCTTGAAGTAACCAGAATTTTTATGGAGCGGGGGAGTGAGTTCAGGATCGAAACCGCCACATCGGCACACGAAGCAATCGGGAAACTTAAGGAAGAGCGGTATGATGCAGTGGTCTCCGATTACCAAATGCCGGAAATGGACGGTATCGAGTTCTTAAAATACCTCCGCCCGCGCTGTGATGGGATGCCATTTATCCTCTTTACCGGCAAAGGCAGGGAAGAAGTTGCGATCGAGGCGCTCAATGCCGGCGCGGACTTTTACGTCCGGAAAGGGGGTTTGCCCCGGACCCAATTTGCGGAACTCGAGACAAAAATACGTTCAGCCGTTGCACGGCGGCAGAGCGGGCGGGCGCTCCGCCAGTCAGAGCAGGCATACCGTTTGCTCGTTGAAAACCTCACAGGCATCGTTTTTACCGTCAGCGATGACGGGATCCTCACCTATGCGAGTCCCCGTATAAGCCGGTTTGGTTACGATCCAAAGGACGTGACAGGAAAGGACTTTGCCATCCTGGTCTGTGCGGAAGATATCCCGTCAGTCGCCCACCATTTTGCTTTAGTAAAACAGGGCATGACCTCCCGGTTTGAGTTCAGGATAATCAGTAAAAGCAGGCAGTCCTGCCGGGTGTGTGCATCATGCCGCCCGCATATGGATCAGGAGAGATGCACAGGTGTGCAGGGCCTGCTGACCGAAATACCGGAAGACAAAACGGAGGGGGAGGCACCGGGGGGGCACGAGATCGCAGAAGAGAACGAGGCACGGCAGACCCGCACCGGCCGTGCTGCCCTCTTTGAGGAGACATTCAGACAGGCCCCACTTGCCTGCCTGACGCTCTCCAAGGACGGACGTATTATGGACATCAACCGGGCAGCCCTGGTGATCCTGGGCTGCCCGGCTGACACGGTAACCGGAAGGTCCCTTGTTGAGTTTATCGCCGGGGAAGATCAGGCACGGTTCTCTGCCGGCATCCTGGAACTTAAACACTCCGGCAGTGTCCATGCAGAACGTTTTGCCCTTGCCCGAAACGGGGGAGACCCCAGGTTTGTCTCACTGGACGGTTCGGTTGTCCTGGATCCCAAGGGAACTGCCAGTCTGCTGTTTGTCACGCTGACCGATATCACCGAACAGATTCGGGAGGCCACGGTGCTGCAGACAACAACCGCATCCGCAGAGGGCATACTCGACGGTGCCCGTGAGGGGATCTTTGTCTGCACCCCGGATCTGGTTCTTTCACGATGGAACCCGGCACTGGAGGATATTACCGGAATTGCAACCCGGGACGCAGTCGGGAAACCACTTGCCGACATGCTGCCATTCCTGCACGGGACAGGGCCTTCTTCTCCTCCGGTGCGGGCACTGGCCGGTGAGATTGTCGCCACCCCAGATTCCCGGTACGAGTATCCCGGCTCCGGGAAATGCGGCTGGGCACGGGCGATCTTCTCTCCCCTGCGGGACGCTCGCGGTGACATTGGGGGGATCATAGGGGTGGTGCAGGAGATCACCGCCCGCACAACTGCCGTGCAGCGGATACGGGCGGCAAACCGGCTCTATGCGATCAGTTCACGGGTCAGTGCAGCCGCCGCAAAAGCCTGGGATCTTGAAACACTGCTTGCCGACACCTGCCGGATCGCTGCGGATGAAGATGCGATCTTCATGGCATGGATAGGGCTTTTCGATCACGCCGCCGGGATCCTCCGACCGGTAGCGCACGCCGGCACCGGGGACGACCTGCCGAAAGAGGGGTACCGGGTTGCCGACGCAGACCAAGGCTCCGGACTTGTCGGTGACGCCATCCACACGGGAGTACCGGTAACCTGCCGCGATACCGTGTCTGATCCAAAACCCTGGATGGAAGAGGCACACCAGCACGGGGACCGGTCACTGGCTGCCGTACCGTTCCGGCTCAAAGGCCAGATCGTGGGTGTCCTCACACTCTGTTCCGGTGAGCCGAATGCATTTTCTGATGAAGAGTCAGACCAGCTCGCACTCCTTGGCACCACGCTCTCAGCGGCGCTCGACCTGCTTGACAAAAAAACGCTCCAGCGCCGGGCCGGCAAGGGCTCCCACGGCAGCTGGGAACGCACACAGTTCCTTGCCGGGGGGATAGAGTCCACATCCATCCCCTTTGCCGCGGTCTTCCCTGACGGGAGCACCGGGGCCGTAAACGCAGCACTCTGCGCCATGCTCGGGTACACCGAGGATGAACTGCTTGCGCTCCCCTTAACCAGCCTCCTTTCCGGGGAGCCTGCTGACGGGGAGCGGTTCCTGCGGGTAATTGCCACAAAGACACCGGAGCGTTACGAGAGCGCCATTCATACAAAGGACGACACCCTCCTGCCGGTCGAGTGCTTCCTCCAGACAATGACCGACGAGACCAGCGGCCAAGCCTGTGCGTATGTATTTATCACCGATATCGCAGATCGTAAGCAGCGGATTGACCTGCTCGAAGAAGAACGGCAGCAGTACCTTACATTCTTTGAGACTGCGAGCGCGGCGATCGTAATAACAACACCAGAGGGATTCGTCCTTACCGCAAATCCGGCTGCGTGCCGGCTGTTCGGCCGGACAGAAGAGGCTTTGCGTTCAGCAGGAGGGGGAGGACTTGCCGGTGGAGGGGATCCCCGGTTTGTCGAGCTCGCGCGGACGTGCAAAGAGAACGGGACTGCACAGGGGGAAATGCGGCTTATCAGGGATGATGGAACGCAGTTCGACGCGGCGGTCCGGGCCGCATGGATCAAAAACCGGAACGGCCGGGCTGCCATGAACCTGACCCTGTGGGATATCACCGGACAGAAAAAGGCCGGGGCCGCACTGAAGCAGGACCAGAACGATGTTATTTCCATCCTCGACAGCCTGCCAAATCCCCTCCGGAGATCCAATCCCGATGGCGAATGTGTCTTTTTCAACAAAGCATGGCTTGCGTTCACCGGAAGGGTTCCTGCCGATGAGAGAGGAGACGGCTGGATGGAAGGCATCCATCCCGATGACCGCGACCGTTACCGGGAAGCCCAAAAGGAGCAGGATAATCTCCGGGGCCTGTCAGAAATGGAGTACCGTCTCCGGAACAAATCCGGTGAATACCGGTGGATCCGCGAAGTCCGTATACCCGGCCCTGCACATGACATGACGGGGACCGGTGTCACATACTCCTGCTTTGATATCCACGAATGCCGGTTGGCAGAGGAAACTCTGGACATGGAAAAGGCACAGTACCGGGCCATTTTTGAGAACACTGCAGAGGCCACACTTCTCGTAAGCGACCATATTATCGATTGCAACGCGGCAGCAATCCGGCTGTTTGCCGGCACACGCGAGGATCTCATCGGGCACGATATCCGGGAATACTTCCCCCGGTGCCAGCCGGACGGGAGGGACTCGGTCGAAGCCGCACGGGGGTACCTTGAGGCAGCCCGGGGAGGGAAGCCGCAGGCATTTCCGTGGGTTAATACAAGACGTGATGGTACAACTCTCGAAACATCTGTCACCCTGGTCACGCTGGATATCCATGGAGAAGAACGGATAGTTGTTGTCATTGAGGATGTGACGGAGCATAACCAGGCAGAGCGCGAGATCCAGAGGCTTGCCTCATACCCGCAGATGAATCCGAACCCGGTCATCGAGGTCCGGCCTGACCGGACAATAACCTATACCAACCCGGCAACTGCTGCAGTGCTCTCATCTCTCGGGCTCCCGGCTGACTCCTCTGCGTTCCTGCCGGCGGACTTCGATGCGGTTGTAAAAACACTCAATCCAGCGGAGTCGATGATGATCAATCGCATAGTGCACCTCAAGGAGCGCTCGTTTAACGAATCCATCTCCTCTGCCCTGGGACAGGATGCCATCAGGATCTATGCCTACGATATTACCGATCGGGTACAAGCGATGGAAGCGCTCGCGTATGCCAACCATAAACTGGGCATCCTCACGAGTATCACCCGTCACGACATCCAGAACAAACTTACCGGGGTGCTCGGGTATCTCGATCTGATCAGGAGTTCCCTGCGTGACCCGCAGCTGATCGAGTTCCTTGACAAGGCAGAAACCTCAGCAGACGCCATCCGGCACCACATTGACTTTACCAAGGAGTATGAGTCGCTCGGGGGCACAGCCCCGGTCTGGCAGGAGACCGCACCCGTCCTTGCTGATGTGAGGTTGCACCTGGATGTGGGGGGGATTGCATTTGAGGAGCCGGCGCCAGGTTTTGCGGTCTTTGCCGACCCGATGTTTGGGAAAGTGCTGTACAACCTCTGCGACAACTCGCTGCGCCACGGGGTGCATGTCCGGCATATACGGATTCACAGCGAGCCTGCCGATACCGGGTGCACACTCATCTATGAAGACGACGGTGTAGGCATCCCGCAGGACAAGAAAGAACTGATCTTCGAACGAGGTTTTACCACGTCGTCCGGTTCTTCAAAGTCGTCAGGTCTTGGCCTGTTCCTCGTCCGGGACATTCTTGCCATCACCGGCATCTCTATAAAAGAGACCGGCCTACCCGGGATGGGCTCGCGGTTCGAGATGGTCATTCCTCCGGGAAAGTGGAGGATCGGGCCGGCGGAGTAATCGCAGCCTCATTTTTTACGAGAGGGGATCCTGAATGGAGAGTACCGTTTTTCCCTGATACCGAGGGTGCAGTATTTTCTGTGATTGTAGGGTAAACCGATAAATCCCACGTGATCCTTCACGATCCTGCCCCCCCACATCCGCTTAAACGGCCGGGGTCGTTCCAGAACACATAGTTCAAACGAGGGGAAAAAGGAAAGGATCAGATATACCGCGCTTTAAGCGAGAGCTTGCGCGGGGTATAGAGCGGGCGGAACGGTTTGCCTAAAGCCTCTTTCTTTACAGCAGCGGCAAGGGCGTCTGCGGTCATCTGCTCCTTGTGGGGCTTGTTTGGCTCCGACTTCCTGCGGATGGTAACGGTGAGTTTTTTATTTGCCATTTCCTCGTCACCGATAACAATCACGTAGGGCACCCAGTCCATACCAGATTCACGGACTTTCTTCCCGACACTTTCCTCACGGTCATCGATATCGCACCGGATACTCTGTGTGTTGAAAATGTCGCAGACTTCCTGTGCATACGCGGTGTGGCGCTCGGCAACCGGCACGACCCGCACCTGTGTCGGTGAGAGCCATGTCGGCAGGGCCGGGACCTTCTGGGTCGAGATGTTCTCGAGGATTGCACAGATCACCCGCTCGACACTCCCCGTCGGGGAGCAGTGGAGGATGGGCGGGTAAACGGGAGTGCCGTCGTCTTTGAAGTACTTGATGTCAAAGCGGGTCGAGCTCTCTACATCGATCTGGACTGTCGGGTTCTCGATCGGGCGGTTCTGGCCGTCGATGGCTGCGAGGTCGATCTTTGCTTCCCAATAGTGGACACGCTCGGAGAGGATCTCGATAAGCATCGGGCAGTCGGATTCGTTGACGATCTTCTTGACCCATGCCTCGTTCTCATCGTAGAACTTCTTCGTGCACCGGAATGCGGCGACGAGCTTGGTCTCGAAGTCCCTCCCGGTCTGCCAGCCGATGGCAAGCTGTTCCTCGAAGCACTTCATCGCTTCGGGCATGTCGGTACAGAGCGAGTGCATGTCGGGCATCGTGAAACAGCGCAGGCGCTTTAACCCGATCACTTCGCCCTTCTGCTCGTGCCGGAAGGAGTAGGTGGAGAGCTCGTACATCTTCATGGGGAGGGTATTCTTCGAGATGTGCATGTCCCGCATGATCGAGAACATGCCAAAGCAGGCGGCAAACCTGAGCATCATGTCCCGGTTGTTGCTCTTGAACCGGTACTGCCGTTCGCCGAACTTGGCCGCGTGCTCGCAGATCGCCTTATCGCCAAGGTCGTACATGACCGGGGTCTCGACCGGGGTCGCGCCGTAGGGAAGCACAAGGGCAAGGACATAATCAGCCAAGAGGTCGCGGACGAGCTTACCTTTTGGCAGCCAGCGCAGGCAGCCGACATCGCTTGCCGGCTCGTAGTCGACGAGCTCCTTTGAGCGCATCAGTTCAACATGGGCCGGTTCGCCGCCGGTCGGCTCTGCAACACCCAGCTCCTTTTTCACGAGGCAGCCAAACGGTGTGTTGTCGAGGTACTGGTGGTAGTCGTGGGTCTTCCCGTCCGGGGTCATGACAAACCATTCGTGGGTGACTTCTTTCTTGCTCTTTTTTGCGGAGACGGCTTCTCCTTCTTCGCCGCCGGGCACGATCGTCTTTGAGAGCTCGGAGAGCGGGTGGCCTTTGCAGGAGATCTTGAACGACTTGTACCAGCCAAAGGGCGCACGCTTGACGGCAAAGCCTTCTGCGGCAAGGCCTTCTTTAAGAGCGTTTAAGGCCGGCACTGCCACATCGGGCCGGGCAAGGTCGCTTGAGAGGTGGGCGTACGGGTAGATGACGATCTTGTCGGCATGCACCTGTGCAGCGGTCTTTTTTACCTCTTCGATAGCCTGGAGGATGACGCCCTCCATATCCTCTTCGTCGATAGACTCAACCGCAGTGAAGACCGTAAGCGCGTCTTCTTCGCGATCCGCGAGGACGGCTCCCTCCTCTGCCATCTTTGTCTTCTTTTTTGCTTCGTATTCGATGTAATCTGAATGTATCAGAAGAAGTCGCATTGCTTCATCTCCAAACCGGAACGATTATCCGTATAAAATGGGATCTTAAGGTATATACCCTCATTGCCCCCGGCACCCTGATGACCCCCGGCATTTCCACGGGAATTCCCCTATTTTTTATTCCCGGGATACCGGGAGAGAGTCGCCTGCCGCTGGTCGAGGTACTTAGCATCGATCTTTTTGTCGTACGGGTTTTCTGCCCGCTCGGTCGTGTAAAAGACGAGCTGGCCGATCGGCATCCCGGCATACACTTTTACCGGCCGTGCGTTCACGTTTGCCATCTCTAACGTAATCGTACCCCGGAAACCGGCATCGATCCAGCCACCGGTCTGGTGAAGGGTGACGCCAAGCCGTGCGATGCTCGACTTGCCTTCGATTGTCGCAACGATGTTGTCCGGCAGGCCGATACTCTCAAGGGTTTCAGCGAGCACGAACTGTCCCGGCACGAGGACAAAGGAGTCGGCGTGAGTCTCGCCCACATCGGCGGTTACGCTCGCCTTGTCGTACGGGTCGATGACCTGTTCACCCGGGTTGTACCAGACAAAATGGTTACCCAGTCGGATGTCGACCGAGTTTGGCTGTACAAGTTTTGGGTCGTACGGATCGATTTTTATGTGGCCCCGGGCGATGCGGTCCCGGAGCTGCCAGTCCACGAGAATCATTGGATTACCGGGTTGGCGTTGATCGGTGATAATTTCTCTTGGGACCGGTTTTCTGCTTATGTGGATCAGATCAGGTCATGGACAAACCTGACTGCCGTGACCGGTTGCATAAAACATTCGGACTCCATTTTAGCCCTCACGCAGGAATCATTGGCGACCCCACTTCCAGTACCTTTCTGTTTTCCCCAGTATCCATCAATGACTCACCCTAATCCGGGCTCAATCTGGCCACCGATTGCCTCTTGGCAGACCAAAAAAAGCCCGTATCGGGCCCCGTTTAAAAATAACCCCAAATATGCCGTATTTTCGCAATCGGACGAAATATAACGGACACGATAATGCGGTTTTTTTGGCAGATCTCATGCGAAATTGCCACTTGTGCGATCCGTAAAATGACCGCTGCCAGAACGCGAATATGAGGCTGTAAAAGGCATTATATGGGGCTCAATTTGGGCGTATTTCGGGAAACAGGGACTTATGCATTGCCAGATTTTTCCTGCCGCAAATCAGACCGTTTTACGGGCTTATTTCAGAGGCTCAAAACGAGTGGGATACCCGGCGCCCGATCCTGGGACAAAAATATTTTCTCTCACTTCCTCACCACGTACCCCCGCATCGTAAGCTCCCGGATCACCATCTCGTCCCACCGTGAATCGTCCGGTTCCCGGACCGGGTCAATGCACTTCTCGAAAATCCGGGTCACCAGCGGATCTTCAGAGCAGAGATATCGCGAGAACATGATCCGGCCAACCCGCCGGCCGGATCTGTTGATAATGAGCATCCGCCAGCAACCATAGTCCCGGCAGATATCGGGCCGGGTCAGGTGCACCGTGCAGAACGCTTTTTCCGAACCCGGCTGGTGACGGAAGAACGGGCAGGCTTCAGGGAGCGTGGCAAAGATGCTCCTGTCGTCAAAAAGGGCGTGCTTGTCGGTATCGACGCTCACGACATCAGACTCATTCGTGTACCGGTTGAAGACCACGAACTCGTAGTTTCCGTGATCCTCGGTGATACTGTGCACCAGCCCCAGGTGGCTGCAGCACTCCCCGCACTGCTGGCACTCAAACACCATGTGTACCCGGTTCTCCTGTTCCGGAATGTGCCGTCTGCCATCTTAATAGCAATGATGCCCTGGTGGTCAAGGATACTAAAAAATGTGGATATAATCGTTTTAATTTGATCCTTTATATTCGTCAGGAGTATGTCATGCCTAGAACTTTGGTTCTATACCATACCGAAAGTCCGCTTGCGATGGCAAAAAGAATGACGATAACGATGGTAAGTGCGGGCTGACTGTCAGGATGCACCACCATATTGAGGTATATAACCAATCCCTCCAAAAGGGTAAGACCGACTACCATCATTGGTAAGTTATACTTCGTTCGCGTCATGCTATCTTCAATAGTGGTCAAGGACATTTAAAATTGTGAGGTATTCTCCCAGAATAGTATCCACATGTTTAGTTGTCCCTCTCCACTAGTCTCTCACACCTGCCGGAAACCGGGGGACTTCGCATTCCTTTAAAAAAAACTATAGGTCTCGCCAACATTTATACCGGTCCGACGCCAACAGGTTCGTACTTCATGGATATATTTTCCATTCTCCTGATCATCGCCGGGCTCTGCCTGTTCGAGACGATCACGAGCATCGACAATGCGATCATTAACGCCGAGGTTCTCTCGACAATGTCGCAGAAAGCCCGGCGCTGGTTTTTGGTCTGGGGACTCCTGTTTGCTGTTTTTGTGATCCGGGGCGTGCTGCCGTGGCTGATCGTCTGGATGTCCAATCCGACCCTCGGGCCGATCGGGGCGCTCACCGCAACATTCTCCAGCGATCCTGCCGTTGTATCGGCAATCGAACGATCCGCCCCTGTTCTCCTGATCGGCGGCGGCACATTCCTGATCTTCCTCTTCTTCCACTGGCTCTTTTTAGAGGAGAAGGCATTTGGTATAAGGGGAGAGCGTTACATCGCAACAAAAGGCATCTGGTTCTTTGCCGTCGTATCCATCCTCCTTGCCGCCATCGTCTGGCTGGCACTCGGGAAAAACCCGATGATGGCATTCGGGGCTGTGATCGGGTCAACCGCGTTTTTTATCGTCCACGGGTTCCGGCAGAACGCCGAAGAACAGGAAAGAAAGATGATCTCGGGCGACATCTCGGACCTCAGCAAGATCTTCTATCTGGAGATCATCGACGCCACCTTCTCCATCGATGGGGTGCTGGGCGCATTTGCCTTTACGATGGCAGTCCCGCTCATTATTCTTGGTAACGGCATCGGGGCATTGATCGTCAGGGAAATAACGGTCAGGAACGTGGACTCGATTAAAAAATACCGGTACTTGAAAAACGGTGCGATGTACTCGATCTTCTGCCTCGGTATCATCATGGTCTTCGACAGTTTTGGCTTTGGGATTCCGGCTTTTATCTCTCCCGTTATCACGTTCGGGGTCGTCGGGTTCTTCCTGTTTAAGTCCATCAGGGCCAGACCGACCGGGGATACTGCATGAGACCGGAAGGCATCGTCATCCATTGTGGGAAATGACCGTACTTTAGCGCGACCCGTATGACCGGACATGGTCGCGGGCGCGGCGGTATGGATCAGAGACAGGGCTTTTCTCATCGTACATCCGCATGTCCTCCCGATCGTACTGTTTCCGGTCCTCTCCAACCGGGCAGACCTTGATACAGCACCCGCACGGTGAGAGGTACCGGCGGTGCAGTTCCTCCGAACGTACTGCACAGGCAGTCTTGTCCGTGAGTTCCTCCGGGTACCCGCCCCCGGGAACAGCGGCTACCGGGCAGACCCTGACGCACCGTCTGCACCGGATGCAGAGTGGTTCTTCGAAAACCGGATCGGCAGGGAGTTCGGCGGTCGTAAAAATCGAGGCAAACCTGACCCGGGGGCCGTACCGGGGGGTCAGGAGCATGTTATTGAGACCGAAGTTTCCGAGGCCTGCACAGTACGCCGCGTGTCGGTGAGAAAAGAAGGCGATCGGTTTCTCTTTGAGGACATCAATCGACCCGTACCCGTCCCGTGGTACCCAGACCGAAGGGTAGCCTTTCTCGGTAAGGAAGGTGGCGATGCGATACCCGCAGGAGTCAAGCCCGGAATTGACCGTCCGGTACAGCTCGTGATACCAGATTGAGGGGGAGGTATCCACGATCGGCAGGCTGACCGGAAACCCGATCACGATCACGGTTTTTGTCCCGGGAAAGACAGATGCAGGCCGGAACGCCTCCGGCACCCACGGTTCGAATGGAGGATCGTCCCAGCGATCTGCCGGGGCAAACCCGACCAGCGGGATGTCCATGCCGCTGCATTTCCTGATGATCTGACGCCGGAGGATCGTGCTCATGGATCAACGGTTGCATGGGTAAGGATAAGAGGGTTTGTTCCCACGCCGGATATTCCCCGTCTCCTGATCCGTATCTCTCTCATGAATGACCCGGTTGTCACAGCATGGCACCGGTCCTTTACCGGGTCAGATACATTTCAGAACCATAGCCAAAACACATGCAGAACCACAAAATCATTGACGTGTTCGAATGTCACCAGACTATTCGCCGGTAATGGTACAGACCACCGTCCTTTCGCGGCCCGCGTTTACATCCAGTTCGAGAAGAACAATCTGCTGCCATGTCCCGCAAGAAAGATTTCCGCCCGCGACAGGGATCGTAAGTGAGGGCCCGACAAGGGCCGCTTTCACATGGGAACGCCCGTTGCCATCACCCCACTTCGTATTGTGGGCATAGTCTGCATGGTCTGGAGCGAGCACCTCAAGCGCCCGGCTGAGATCCGCAAGCGCACCTGGCTCATACTCGATCATGGTGAGCGCGGCAGTCGAGTGCTGTACGAACAGGTGCACGAGCCCATCCTGTATGGCACTCTCGCGGACAGCAGCTGCCACTTGCGGTGTCAGGTCGATGATCTCCCTTTCGCGTCGGGTTGAGACATGGATGACGTTCCTGAACATGGAATCACACCTTCCTGTTTAGTAGAGAATCAGATAATTTTCATATCGTTACGGTCAGCGAGTTCACGACGACCTGCGTTTTCTGGTCCGTAATGTACACAATCCAGACTCCTGATGGCATATCCTTGATCGCCCCGGATCCGTTTTTTGCAAGAAGAGTTGCAATATCATCGGTCACAAGGAAGCGTGAACCATCATAGTAAATGGTTGCTGTCTCCCCTTTGACCCAGGGATTGCCGGTCAGGATAGATGAGGGGTATACCATGATTTTGTCGCGGTGTGGTGACTCAAGAGTAAAAAAAACACCGGATGCTGTTCCCGGTACTGAAAGGTTGGAGAAGGCCACAGGCTCGCCTTCCATGTGGTACAGGCTGATGACAGATATGTTTGTGTACGGGGATGTGCTCTTTGCCTGAACGGCAAACACCGGGGGTTTTAAGAGGAGAGAATCAACAAAACCACTCGAAACCACAAAGATAATGATCGCCACGGCACTGATCAACAGGGCAATGAGGAAGAGACCATATATTTCGGTCAGTGCATGGTCACGGTGCAGGAGTGTCAAGTGATCAGTCCGTAGACGATTCTTGGGAAAGACACCTGAAATAAGTTCTGATCAGGATCCCGCTGGAAAACTACCGGAAAAAAGGGATGGCGATTACGGTGCAGCAGGTGCATCGGAGTCTGGTTCATCTATAATGTCAGACTCCGGCTGCACGATAGCAACACCGACCACTTTGTCGTTCTCGTCAAGGCGCATGATCCGGACACCTTTTGTCCCCCGCCCGACGATCCTCACTTCGCTCACCCGGGTCCGGATGACGACCCCTGCTGCCGTCATCACCACAATCTCATCAGTGTCCGAGACTGCACGGGACATAATGACGACCGCTTCACGTTCGAGCAGGATATTTCGGACGCCCATCGTTCCCCTCGCGTGCCCGCGGAACTCGTCAAATTCAGACCTCTTCCCGAAACCGACATCGGATATGGTGAGCAGGTGATCTTTTTCAAGCAGGGTGACTGCGACAACCGTATCCCCGCCCCGCATTTTCATACCTCTCACCCCATACGCATTCCTTCGGACAGTCCGCACGGTCTCCTCATGGAACCGGAGGCTCTGGCCAAACCGGGAGGTGAGCACGAGTTCATTCGTGCCGTTTGTCGCGATCACCTCAACCAGTTGATCATTCTCCCTCAGCTTGATCGCGTTTGTCCCGACCGACCGGGGGAATGAGAACTCGGTCTGGGGCATCTTGATGACTTGTCCGAGTTTTGTTGCAAAGAGGAGGAACCGGTCCTCGCGGAACTCGCGGATTGGGATCACGGTCGTCACGATCTCCTCTTTTAAGTTTAGGAGGTTCACTATCGGTTTGCCCTTTGCCACCCGCGAACTCTCGGGTATCTCGTACACCTTGAGCCAGTAAACCCTGCCGAGGTTCGTGAAGCAGAGCAGGTAGTCCTTCATCCCGGCAACAAATATCGAATCGACAAAGTCCTCCTCTTTGGTGGTCATGCCGGTGATACCCTTGCCACCCCGACGCTGTTTGCGGTAGGTGTCAAGATCGATGCGCTTGATGTAATTTGCCGTGGTAATGGAGACGAGCACGGTCTTGTCCTCGATCAGGTCTTCGGTGGTGAGGTCGCCGGTCGCGCTTGCGATCTGCGTC
>Ga0181520_10001555_pt1 | contig 46140 bp, 23 predicted proteins | sample PEATcosm2014_Bin_29_FD_132451 | JGI IMG/M metagenome (GOLD analysis project Ga0181520, IMG submission 132451) | Peatland microbial communities from MTU Mesocosm Facility, Houghton, MI, USA - PEATcosm2014_Bin02_30_metaG | ecosystem: Environmental > Terrestrial > Soil > Wetlands > Peat | place... | reverse complement strand
CTCACCCACCGTAGGCGTGTAGACAATGGGCAGAAGCTCTTCGGTGTAATGTTCGATCAAGGAGTAGAAAAGGGTTTCACAATTATCCTGCAAGTCGCGCATATTGCTGTACTTGAGGAATCCGGTATCGCGGCCGTCGAGCACTCTCTTGCGGCGTTCGCGCTGGTCTTCAAGGGTGCCAATGTGAGGCGGAAGAAGGCCATGCAGGCCAAAGGCCGTGCGCTCTTCTTCGGTGAAGGCTGTCCCCTTGTTGAGCCGAGAGTTCAGTAGCAACTCAATGCCATGGCTTTTAGTCCGGACCACGCCGCCGTTCGACTGCATATCCTCGCTCATTGTGCTCTTCTCCTGATGAATCTGATTCTTCTATGGGTCGTATTTGCCGGATCAAGGGCAGGAGTCTATGGTATCGTCCGAGCGAACGATTACTTGTTACGCGCATCACAGTTGGGGCGCGAGGCCGCCTCAGCTTAAATGCAACCTTGGCCGAAAAGGATTATTAACCGAGCCGATTCGCCCAATTCAAAATCAGCGGAGCGGCATCCTCAAAGAGATCGTTATGGCCGTGATTGGGAAGAGAGATGAATTGTCGCGGATCATGAGCCAATGCATACAGTTGTTTGCCATGCGAAGGGGGAATCAACTGGTCGTCGGTTCCATTGATGATCAACAGCGGCGCGCGAATCTTGTCGATCTTTTTGTCGTTTTCAAAGCGATCAAGAACAATCAGTTTCACCGGGAAGATGGGGTACTCATGCTGCGCCATATCACCAACTGACAGGAACGGAGCTAGCAGGACGAGGCCACCGGTGTGAAATTCCACGGCCATCTGTGTGGCGACGCCAGTCCCCAGCGAGTGTCCGAAGAGGATGATCGTCTCGCTCTTAACCCCGCGCGCTTCGAGCGCATAGAGATTTGCGCGTGCATCGGCATAGAGTCCGGCTTCCGTCGGCTTGCCCAGCAGCCCGCTATAGCCGCGGTATTCGGCAACCAGAAACCCATAGCCAGCACGGATGAATGGATCGGCGGCGGCCGAAGCGGAATGCAAGGAGTCGCCATTTCCGTGGAAGAAAACAAAGGTGAACGGTTTGGTGGTAGCCGGAGCGTACCAAGCTTTTAAATAGATCCCGTCCTCCGTTCTTGAGGTGATCTCCTGAAAAGCGGGATTGGCTTGCGCTTCGCTCAGCGGCACGTAGGTATGCGTGGGAAAGTACAAGAGGCTTCTTTGATAGACAAACAAGCCAATCAGAAAAAGAAGATACGAGCCTGCAAGAATGGCAAGCAGCCTCTTTATCCTCGTTTTGATTCCAACCACCGGCAGCGATTCAAATCCAAAGCTCAATTCTTGCCTCGATTATTTGGAGATCACAAGGGAACCGGCATCCAGGGACACTTCGTAATAGCCGGCTTCGTTCCAGGGCAGCACATTGCCTGCTTGCTTGAGTCTTCCTCCGGTCACGGTTACACGAACGGTTCTTCCCGGCGGAAAGTGATCGGGCAGCGTCCACCTGACGACGGTATCTTTGCCGGATTTTGTGTAGGTTGCATGGGTGACCGCCTTTTGCCCCGCCCAGTAAGCGCCTACGTTGACCATGCTGTCGATCCACAGATCGCCCATCGACTGGGCGTGATGGATGCTCTCCAGCACGTCGGCAATGTTGACGGGAGCGTAGCCGCCGTCGCCGCCGAGTGAATGAAAGAGAAAAATCTGCCAATTGCCCGCCGTGTGCGCTGCGTCGATGACGGAGTTGAAACTGCTGGCGCTTTCACCGGCAACCACGCTGTGAACCAGCAGATTATAGGGATCGGTATTGTCGTTGGGAGTGATCTGCCCGTTCCAGACGCCACGATTCAGGAAGAAGCGCGTCTTGGCAAGAGTGTCGTACCCCATGTCTCCATAAGGAGAAGCGGTGGTCCAAACGTTGCTTACTCCGTACGTTTGCTCGATGTGAGCCGTGCAGAGATCGTATTCCGCTTCCAGGCTTCCGGCATAGCTTCCCCAGCCGCACCCCGTACCATTTGCATGGCAGTGGTGCTCGGTGTGATTGCCCAGTTCGTGTCCGTCTTTTGCGGCCTGCGCCCATATCGGCGAGTTCTGGTCGCTTGCGCCGACCAGGAAAAATGTCATGTGGACTCCCGTGGCCTGAAGCAGAGGATAATTGGCGATCTGCGAGGCAATTGAGTCATCAAAGGTATAAGTGATTGCGGCTTTGAAGCCTGCCCAGTCCAGAACCTTCAAACCGCCCACCGCGCCCGTCGGCTTGTGGACTCCGCTGTTCGGGGGAACGGGCAAGCCGCTCATCGAAGCACCCACTGGAACCGAGGTCCGCTCCTGGCCGACCAAACTTCCGCAGGCTGCAATAGCGCCCACCATCGCAATCAACACTGTAAGAGGCCACTTGCGCATAAGACTACCCATTCTCCAACACGAAATTCGTGCCTCAAAATTCAGAATTTTGCGACTTTCAAGAACGCCGTAGACTCTTTCGCACTCCGGTCGCGTAATCTGATTCTAAGGCCATGAACGATTTCCCTGCCAATGCGGAGCAGTCCCCGGGGTCGGAGCCCATTATCTCCTTCAGTCATGTGGGCATCTCTTTTGACGGACGCTCGGTTCTGGAGGACGTAAGCTTCTCGATGAACCGGGGCCAGATTCTTTGCATCCTGGGTCGCAGCGGCGTAGGCAAATCGGTTGCATTGCGGATGCTGATGGGCTTTCTCAAGCCTGATTCGGGGTCGATACGAGTGGAAGGCCAAGAGATCACGACGCTCAGCGAGGAGGAGATGCGGGCGATTCGCAAGCGCGTCACCATGGTCTTCCAGAACGGGGCGCTCTTCGACTCATTGAGCGTGCGCGAGAATGTGGCCTTTCCTCTGCGCGAACGCGGTGATCTTACAGAGGAACAGATTCAAGAGAAAGTCTCTCAGTTGGTAAATGTGGTGGGTGCGGAGGATGTGGCAGATGCCTTGCCTGCAAGCCTCTCGACGGGACGGCGGCGGGCCGTGGCGATAGCCCGGGCCCTTGCTGCGGAACCAGAGATTGTGCTGTACGATGAGCCGACGACAATGGTCGATCCTATCATCGCCCGCCGCCTTGGAGATCTGATTGAGATTCTCAAGCAGCATATGGGCAAGACCAGCATTGTGGTAACTCATGATATGCGCTTTGCTGAGCGGCTTGCCGACTTGGTGCTCTTTCTTCATCAAGGGAGGGCTCAGTTTTTTGGGCCGCTCCGCGATTTCATGGCCTCCTCTGATCTGAATATTCAGCAATTCCTTGCCTTGGATATTTACTCGTTACCTTCGGAATAAGAGGCGCTTCACACCGTAACAGAGGGGAATGAATATTTCCTTGCGATGAATTTGCATAATGAGTCATGCTGATATTGTCAGTTGGAAGAGATGTTTCCAATGGGGTGACTAAATTTTTCCGAACTTGGGACGACGGCAAATGAGAAGTGCTGTATAATCAAGTTTTCCCATTGTTTCGCTTCACGGTGCGCCAGCCGGTGGAGTGAATATCTTCCTCTCATTTGGCCCAAAGACAGATCAAAATCTTCGTTGGGTCAAAGTGCTTAGCCGCCTGCCGCCTCTGATGGCAGGAAACACAGAACCCACGTTAGGGCCGGGCGATTGAGTCCGGTGCGCTGTGGTGATTGGGGCAGCCATCCCGGTATCCGATCAACATCCTGCTCGAATAGGAGGGCAGAGAAGAATGCGTCGCTGCGGTTGGCATTTTGAACCATGATTTCGCTTGGAACGAATGCCTGACATACTTTTTTGAAATTTGATTATAGGAGGTGTGCAGACGCTTATGGCTACATCAGATTTTTGGCAAAGAGTTTCGGCTTCAGTTTCGTCGCCACAGGAGTGGCAGAGTGTGTCAGTACGTAAAAATGCTCGTGCGTCGCAAGGCAAGGCCAAGATGTTTATGGTCATGGATGCGATAACGATTCTCGTGTCGGTGGTAATTGCCACTCTTTATAGAAAGCATACTGGAGCCGTGGTGGGTGCGCGAGAGTTCTGGCACGGAAAGCTCGTTCATGGCCGTCCGATGGGAATTTTGCTGGCTCTTTTGTGTTTCTTTGCAGTCTCCCTGTTAATGACCAGCAAGCGATTGAATCTATATATGCCTGCCCGGTTGAACAATGCACTCCACGAACAGCGCCTGAGCATACAAGCCTGCCTCACCTCTGGATTACTGCTCACCGGAGCTTTATACCTGGTTCATGCCGAGGATATCTCCAGGACAATCGTGTTGGTCACCATCGGATTGACGTGTGCCCTGCTCAGCATTCGCCGACTCATCTCCCGCTTTCTGCTTTACCGCAGTTATGCGCAGGGTGTGGGAACGCGCAATGTGCTGATCGTCGGTACAGGCCCTGAGGCGCAAGCCCTACGCCATCATCTGGAGAGCATCCAGCACTTGGGATATAGCTTCAAGGGGTTCATTGAACTGCCCGGAGCCACGCCTTGCTTGGCTGCAACCCCTAATGGTGTGGTTGGGACCCTGGATTCACTCTTCCAGCAGGCTCGCAAGTTCTTTGTGGATGAGATATTCTTCACTGCGCCCTATGAGCGAAGCCTTATTCAGGACGCGCTCGCCCAGGCAAGGACGCAGGGCGTGGACCTGCGCATCGTCCCGGAGATGTACGACAGCCTGACTTGGAACAATCCCGTCGAATATATTGGCCAGTTTCCCACCATTCCCTTGCACCGCAGTGAAGTGCCAGAAGTGCAACTCATACTGAAGCGCATTTTTGACATGATCTCGTCCGCCTTCGCCCTGGTTCTTTTGTCGCCATTGCTGCTGATCATTTCCATCGCTGTCCGGATGGATTCTCCCGGTCCAATCTTTTACCTGTCCGATCGCATCGGCAAGAAGGGCCGGGTCTTTCGTTGCATCAAATTCCGCACCATGGTTCTTGATGCGGACAAGCGACTTGCGGAGATGAAACACCTGAATGAACGAGAGGGCATTCTCTTCAAGATCACGGACGATCCGCGAATCACCCGGCTGGGGCGCTTTCTGCGCAAATATTCGTTGGACGAACTGCCCCAGTTCTTCAATGTACTTCTTGGAGATATGAGCATTGTGGGGCCGCGTCCGCCAATTGGAAGCGAAGTGAGTGAGTACAAGCTGAGCCACCTGCGACGGCTGGACGTTACCCCTGGAATCACTGGCTTGTGGCAGGTGCAGGCGCGCCAGGATCCGTCCTTTGACAGCTACATCTCGTTGGATGTGACCTACATCGAAAACTGGAGCATCTGGCTGGATCTAAAGATTATTGTGCGCACCATCGGCGTGGTCTTTGCCGGAACCGGTACGTAAACCTGTTCTCCACCTAAGTTTAAGGAAAGTCAGGCTACTCTCTTTGCAGAGTGGCCTGTTCTTCTTGGCAGGGTAAACTGGTAATGTGAAGATTGCGCTTGCCCAAATCAATCCTATCGTCGGGGATTTCACTGGAAATCTTGAGAAGATTATCGCTGTCAGTCGTCAAGCGGCTGTACAAGGCGCTCGGCTGACGATTTTTTCTGAGCTGGCTCTTTGCGGGTATCCGCCTGCCGACTTTCTGGAAAAGCCAAGTTTCCTGGCTCGTTGCCGCTCGGCCGTCGATGAACTGGCTACGGCCACGCGTGAGTTGCCTACAGCTATACTGGTCGGCGTGGCTCTGCCGGCTGAGAATCAGGGTGGCAAACCTGCCGTCAATGCCGCTGTGTTGCTTGATGGTGGTCGCTTGCTCCTGGAACAGCACAAGCGACTCTTGCCCTTCTACGATGTCTTCGACGAGCAGCGCTACTTTGCCGCATCCAAGCCACAGCAAGTCGTCGAATTGGATGGCCTTCGTTTGGCAATCACCATCTGCGAGGACGCGTGGAATGACAAAAACTTCTGGCCGCAGCGTCTATATAGCGTTGATCCGGTGGAAGAACTGATGCGTCAGCAGCCGGCGCTCCTGATCAATCTTTCTTCGTCGCCCTTCTGGCACGGGAAGCGAGCCTTGCGCCGCCAGATGCTCTCGTCCACTGCCGCGCGCAATGGCGTGCCGGTATTGCTTGTGAATCAGGTGGGCGGCAATGACAGTTTAATCTTCGACGGCTCTTCATTCGCATTGAACTCAAGCGGCGAGTTGGTCGCGCAAGCGGCTTCTTTTGAAGAAGATCTGGTGATTGTTGATCCTTTCATCGCTCCCTCCATCGCAGTTCCCAAGGAGGACGACACTGAGGCTGCCTACCGCGCGCTCGTCCTGGGCACACGCGATTATGTGCGCAAATGCGGTTTCAAGAAGGCCTTGGTGGGCCTCAGCGGCGGCATCGATTCCGCGCTTGTGGCAGCCATCGCAACCGATGCATTGGGGGCAGAGAACGTCCTGGGCATCGGAATGCCCAGCCCTTACTCCAGTTCCGGCTCCATCGATGACAGCAGGGAACTGGCTTCAAATCTTGGCATCCGCTTTGAACTCATCGGCATCAGCGGTCTCTTTGCGGAGTACACGCGCTCGTTGGAGCCACTCTTTGCCGGAACACAGGCAGGCATTACCGAAGAAAACATCCAGTCCCGCATTCGCGGCAGCCTGTTGATGGCTCTTTCCAACAAATTCTCCGCCTTGGTGCTTACTACAGGGAACAAGTCGGAGATGGCCGTCGGTTATTGCACGCTTTATGGCGACATGGTCGGGGCCCTCGCGGTCATCGGCGACTTGGTGAAGACGCGTGTCTACGATCTATGCCGCTGGATCAACCGGGGCAGGGAAGTGATTCCCGCCGCGATTCTAGAGAAGCCTCCCTCGGCTGAACTTCGTCCAGATCAGAAAGATACGGATTCATTGCCGCCTTACGAGGTTCTCGATCCGATCCTTGAAGCCTACGTCGAACGGTATGAAACCTCCGAGCAGATCTCCCAGGCAAACGGATTCCCAATCGAACTCGTCCAACAGGTGGTGCATCTGGTTGAGCGCAGTGAGTACAAACGTCAGCAGGCTGCTCCGGTGCTCAAAATCACCAGCAAGTCCTTTGGCATAGGCCGCAGATTTCCCATCGCCATCAAAGTTCAGGTGTGAAGTCAACCTTCCGGTATAAGCTAGAAGTCGGGAACCTTCCCACAGTTCTGTTTTTTAAACATTGAAGGAGAAACAGCTTGATCCGTCCGTCCATTCGTTTTGCCAGTCTCTTGGCGTTGGTTACGTTCTTACTGTCCGCTCTCCTGGCTAACGCGCAGCAGGATCTACCGGCAGCCCCAACCGCTCCATCTCCCGCTGCGGCAGTCCCAGCTGTTGAGCGGTATCCCATGCCCAAACCCATCCCGGGTAACTTTACCGCTTCGTCCCCCACCAAGGAGACCATCGACGCATTTCTTAAGACAAATTTGGGGGGCGATGGGAGCAGAATCTGGGAGGTGTGGGCTATTGAAAAGAGCCAGGTTGAGGGCGTCTCATTGGTTACGGTTCTGGTGAATGACAAAAGTGAAACACAAAAGCCCTTCGCAATTCAGTTCTATGGTATGCCGGATGGCCAGCATTTCATTATTACCGGCAAGAATGGGATGACGATGCTTCCCGTTGCCAAGGACCAGCCTGCAACGCCTGCAGTGCCGGACTCTCCAGCGGCAGCTCCTGCCAACCCGAACTCTACCGATGCGACTTTGGTTCCCAACAAGTTTTCCATGCCCAAGCCCGATCCTTCCAACTTCACCGCAACCTTGCCGTCGAAAGAGACTGTCGAGACCTTTTTGAAGGTCAGTTGGGGGTACGACGACAGCAGGGTCTGGGAGGTTTGGGCAATCGAGAAGACTTCTACGGAGGGCGTCTCTAAAGTTACCCTTCTCGTGAATGATAAAAATGAAACCCAGAAGCCAATCCAAAGCAGTTTTTATACGTTGGCTGACGGCAAGCATCTGCTCACCCTCGATAAGTTCGGTCGGTTAGCGATTATGCCATTCGGCGAAAATCCCTACAAAGACTACCGCGAACTGGTTCGGCAGCACGCCGATGGCCCCTATCGCGGATCAGCCTTGAAGGATCTTGAAATTGTTGAATTTGCAGACTTTGAGTGCCCCCATTGCAGGGAGGCGCAAGCCAATATGGAGAAACTGGCTGCGGATTTCCCCAAGGCCCGTTTTGTTTTTCTGAATCGTCCTTTAGGAAATGCTCAATGGAAGGGATCAATGCCTGCGGCCGCTTATGGCGTGTGCGTGGCCAAGCAAGCCGGCAGCGACGCCTTCTTCAACTACGCCGCGGCGGTCTTTGACGGCCAGGCTGGCTTGGTCTCCGAGGATGGCGTCACGCTCACCCTGAACGCTGCCGTGGCCAAGGTCGGCCTCGAGCCAGCCAAGATCGCTGCGTGCGCTTCTACTCCCGCAACGGCTGCTGTGATTGAGGCTTCCACCAAATTGGCCACTGAATTGAATGTCAATGAGACTCCGACATTGGTCATCAATGGGCGTGAGTTGTCCGCAACCTTGCCTTACGAAACAATCAAGCGAGTCATTCTTTATCAGGCCAAGCTGGACGGCGTCACCGCCCAATAGCACAGGTTCAATTGGACCATGACATTGAAACTAAACCCCTTATCCGATCAGTGAATCGTTCGGTTAAGGGGTTTGCTTATGCGGCTCAGAGAAGATTATTCACGGATCAAGATACGAACTACGTCCGATAACGTATATTCTGTATAGGTAGTCGTAGGGTAAATCTATCTACTCTTCTTTACATCTTGTAGCGCCCTAAATCCTCATCGTTCAACCCCTCCAACCAACCGCGCAACTGCTCGGCAGGCTGCCCTTCCGTCGGGCCGGAGGTGTTCATCTTGGCAGCTTGCAACACATGATCGGTTACGTAAATGGGACAATCTGCACGCAACGCCAAAGCAATCGCGTCCGACGGTCGCGCATCAATGACCATCGGTTGGTCTCCCTGCCGGAGCCAAATGACAGCAAAGAATGTATCGTCCTTAAGCTCTGATATGACAACACGTTCCAGCTTTCCGTTCAAGTGATGGATGAGATTCTTAGCAAGATCGTGCGTCATGGGACGCGGCACCGCAACCTTCTCAATCTCGATGGCAATCGCATTCGCCTCGAAGATTCCCACCCAGATTGGCATCACCGTCTCAGAGGCAACATCTTTGAGAACGATGATCGGCATACTTGTGGCCGGATCCAGTGTCAGTCCGCGAATCTTCACTTCGACATCCATGGCTTCCCTTTCCTTGTAGTATTCATCTTAGACCGCTTCTCCCACCAAACTGTTTGGGTGGGTCGCAGTTATTTTTACATTCATATAGCTTCCAGGAGCCGGTGAAATCGGCTGAGCGTAACTGAAGTTAACCGGCGTGTTCTGACTGCTACGTCCGATAATCTGTTCACGGGCCGGATTGTAGCCTTCAACCATGACTTCAAGAATCTCCCCTAAGTGATTGGCGTAGTTGATCCTCTGAATCTCTCTTTGATGGTCAAGAACTACTTGAAGCCGAGCTGCTTTCTCTGTTTCCTGGATTGAGTCGATCATCGTCAAAGCGGGTGTATTAGGCCGTCCAGAGTATTTGAATCCAAAGACGCAATCGTACTTGACCTCATCAAGAAGGTCCATTGTGAGCTTCAAATCGTCTGCCGTCTCTCCTGGAAAACCGACGATAATGTCGGTCGAGATCGAGATCGAGCGCCTTGCGTTTTTGATCCAATGGATGCGCTCCAGATATTCTTCCCGCGTATACTCGCGGTTCATAGCCTTCAAAACACTCGATGAACCGGATTGGACAGGCAGGTGCACGTGATTGCAGAGCGCAGGCACAGCGTCAATGGCCTCAACAATATCCCGCGTAAAGTCGCGTGGATGGCTGGTGGTAAAGCGCACCCGGCGGATGCCCGCGACCTCGCCCACCGCGGCCAGCAGTTCTGCAAAGCGTCGCTTCCCTTCTGGATCGCGATAGCTATTCACGTTCTGACCCAGCAGTTGAATCTCTGTGAAGCCCTGATCGGCAATGCGACGGGCCTCCTCCAACACAGAATCTGAAGCTCGGCTACGCTCCTTGCCGCGCGTATATGGCACCACGCAGTAGGCGCAGAATTTGTCGCAACCCTCAATAATCGTTATATATCCGCGATAGGGATTCTGGCGGGCTGTAAATTCGGTCTCGAAGGTTTGGTCGGTTTGGCGGTCGTCCAAGCCAGTGATACGAGTTTCGCCGGCCTCCAGGCGCTCAAGCATCTCCGGCAGCTTCCGATAGGAGGCAGAGCCGGAGACCAACGACACGTAAGGAGCGCGCTCGAAGATTCTTTCGCCCTCCTGCTGGGCTACGCAACCTAAAACGCCAAAGCGCTTCCCTTCCCGGTGCTGGCGCTTGTACTCATCCAGCCGGTGGAAGACCTTTTGTTCTGCCTTGTCACGGATTGAGCAGGTGTTATAAAGAATCAGGCCGGCATCCTCTTCGGAGACGACTTGTCGATAGCCCTCATGCTCCAGTGTGCCGATGACTTTTTCCGAGTCATGGGCATTCATCTGGCAGCCGAAGGTCTCAATGTAGAAGGTTTTTTCGGTTGCCATGGTAGCCCTCAGTATACCTTGAGCCCGTTTTGTCGATTTCAGTTGGGAAGAAGTGTTTTAGAATCAACGATATTACCTTCAACAATTGGAGTCGGCCCGGCAAATCGTCTCCAGCCCGCACTCAATCCGATGCCGCCCAGCACAAAAAGAATCGGAAAACACTCCAGAGTGTAGCGCGTCTCTGGCGACTCGATGGTCATGAGCAGGGCGCTGCGCATCAGCATATACGTCAACAGCCAAGGCCATAATCGAGGGCGTAATGAGATCCCAGCGGCCGCCAACAGCAGATATAGAAGGTTCAACCCGGCTAAGGCCCAACTGACACGGCTCTGCAGAGGATGCCGCGAGTACCTCCACCAGTCCAGGCCATCGTCATAAAGGATTTCAATGCGCGGGCGAAGCCACATATCCGCCAGCCTCCCTAACGGTAGCCAGAGGTAGTAACGCGCCGGGTGAGCGTGGATGCGCTCCTCGGCCAACTGCCCAAAGCGCTCATCTACCTCCGGCACAATGTCACTGGCTTGGTCTTCGATATTGTATGCAGAGATCAGCGCTACCGTTTTTGCATACTCTTCAGGAGAATCAAAAGCTCGACTGGGCAACTTGGACAGATCCAGCGGCGCTCCTGGAACCGGCCAATAAATATCGAAGGTCGAAATGAAATCCAGGCTCCAGGTCTTCACCCAGCGCTGCCAGCCGGGATAGGAGGTCTGGTCGGGGTCGTTTGCATAGCGCGGCGCCAGCGGCTGGAAGACGTGGAAAACCCGCCAGTTACGAGCAGTCCAAAAGGCAAAGGGCGCAAGCACCAGCAGCGTGCAGACAACCGCCATGCGGATCAGGCGGGTAGTTTTGAGGGGACTCGGCTTCCCTTCCCCTCGCTTCAGCCCAATCACCATCGCCGGGGCCAGCGCCACGGCGATCAACGCTCCGTCCGGCCTGAGCAGTGCTGTATAGCTGACCGATACGGCAAAACAGAGTGCCGGCGTCCATCCTGCTCTCTCGCGAAAGCAGGCAACCGACCAAAGCGCCAGTGCAATAGAAGAGAGCGTTAAGGATTCGGTAAGCGGCTGAACCGCATAGATGGCCGTGAAGGGGCAGAGCGCGGCCAGCCACAGCGCGCCGTGCGCAGCCCAGCGTCTGAGTGCGGCGGGAGCAATGCGTCGCGCGCAGTCGGCCAGCAGCAGGCAGCTTGCCATCTCCAACACGATTTGCACCCAAACTGCCGAGGCGTAGTTCTCCGTGCCAAAGAGCCGGAAGCAGATCGCCAGAAAAAATGGATAGCCCGGCAGGCGAATCATGGTGGGCAGAATCTCCCCGCTCGACCTTGTGAGAAGGTATCCGCCTTGCTGCAAGAGGTGCTTGGCAATTCCGCCGTAGACCAGCGAATCGTAGCCAACCTGGTAATACCTCTTGAACATCCATAGGCGCATCATTGTGCCGGACGCCACAGCAAGCGCGATTGAGATCGCCTTCAAACGGCGTTTGAAGAGATCTATTTCGAATTCGGATTGACTAGTGGAGTCAGCTTCCATACGATTCGTACTGTATAGCGTAGTCGGTTTCAGCGGATTTTGCTCCCCATTTTTTCCGAGTTCTGTCTTCACAGCCTTTTTTTGTAAGATGATAAGGAAGCACCAGACCCCCTATGCCCGATAAACAGATATTTTTTGATCCGCAACGAAAGCGATGGAAGCGGCTACGGCGCATTCTGGATGCGTTGGCCGTGGTTTTCACGCTGGTTTTGATTGTTTTCATCTTCAATGTGCTGCATGTCCAGCACTTACCGGAACTGCTGCTGACCACTCCCCGGCATAATTACAAGGCCTTGCCGGAGCGGCCTATTGTGAAAACCCAGCGCGCCCCGCACCGCAAGACCGACCGCAAGCCTTCCGAGATTCCCTTCAACACGGGTGAAGGATTGCGCGCGGCTTATTATGTTCCCTACGACCCGGCCAGCTATTCCTCGTTCAAGGAGCACGTGCATCAGATTGACTTGCTCTTTCCCGAATGGCTGCACGTGGACGCTCCGCAGGGTACTCTACTGGGAATCAGCAGCGACAACCATCACGAGTATGCGGTGATGGAAGGCAACACCGTCCATGACCCGGACGAGATGAACCGGATCAAGCGGGTCATTCAGGCGGCCAAAGAAGACACGGAAATCTTTCCTCACCTGAACAACTTCAACCCCAACACGCAAAGCTGGGATCCTGAGATTGCCAAAGTGCTGGGCGACCCCACCAAGAGCGCCGTGCTTCGCCAGCAGATCCTTCGCTTCTTTGCCGCCTTTCCGGCCTATCGCGGCCTTTCGCTGGACATAGAGAATCTACCCGACGAGGCGAGCCCCGCGTATGTGGGCTTCCTTCAAGCGCTTTATACCGACTTGCACGCGCACAATCTGCGACTTTACGTCAACACCCAGATTCTGACCCCCGACGACGATTTCCGGCAGATTGCCGCCAACTCCGACGGCGTCATTCTGATGAACTATGACGAGCACCAGATCGAGAGCCAGCCCGGCCCCATCGCCAGCCAGGAGTGGTTCATCGGCAATCTACGCCGCGTGTTGAAACTGGTTCCCAAAGAAAAGTTGATCTGCGCGGTGGGCAACTATGGCTACGACTGGGTCATGTCCATCCCCAGCCCTTCTAAAAATAAAAATGTATCTCAGAAGAAGACCAACCTTGTCCTCTATACGGATGACTTGCACGTCTCTGAGGTCTGGCAGCGTGCCTCCGACTCCGACGCCGATCTTGATCTGGATTATGACACTCTCAATCCGCACTTCGAGTACATCGATGAGGATTTGAATCAGCGCCACGTCGTCTGGTTCCTTGACGGTGTCTCCATGCTCAACGAGATGCGCGCCGCGCGCGGCTTGGGCTTGCAGACCTTTGCGCTCTGGCGTCTAGGCGAAGAGGACAGCTCCCTATGGAACATTTGGGACAAGCCTACCAGTCCGGATGCCCTTCAAGCCCTCGGCTCAGTCCAACCGGGCCACGATGTGGACCAGGAGGGTGACGGCGACATCATCCGCATCACCGGCCTTCCCCAGTCCGGCAAGCGGACCATTCAAGTGGATACCGACGAGGCCGATCCGCGCAAGAAGCTCATCATCGATGAGCACATGGACGTTTATCCGCGCACCTACACCATCGAACAGTACGGCTACAATCCAAGCGAAGTAGCTCTTTCCTTTGATGACGGTCCTGATCCAAAGTGGACGCCCAAGATTCTCGACGTCCTCCGCGCAAAGCACGTCAAAGCGACTTTCATGCTGATTGGCGCCGAGGCCGCGCAGTACGTTGGCGTGATGAAACGTATCGCCCGCGAAGGTCATGAGATCGGTAACCACACCTGGAGCCATCCGGATATCAGCGAAATCTCGAATCGCCAGCTTGACTTGGAACTCAAGCTGACCGAGCGTCTCTTCGCCAGCAAGCTGGGCGTCCAACCGCTCTACTTCCGCCCGCCGTTTGACATCGACGAGGAGCCGGACACAGATGACCAGGCCGCGCCGGTCGAGCGCATCCAGCAGGCCGGATTCACCATTGTCGGCAACAAGTTGGACACGGATGACTGGAATGAACATCCGCACAAGTCGCCAACCGAGATCACCGAGACCATCCTCAAACAACTGGAGCAGATGAAGACCAAGCCGCAATTTCGCGGCTCCATCATCTTGATGCATGACGGAGGCGGCGACCGCTCGGCCACCGTTGCAGCTCTTCCCATGCTGATTGACGCCCTGCGCGCTCACGGTTACACCATTGTTCCCGTCTCCGCGCTGATGGGCAAAACCACCGCTGAGGTGATGCCCAAGCTCACCTTCCGCCAGTACCTGCGCGCCTTGCCGGATTCGGTCGCCTTCTCCAGCCTGGCCATCGTCGGCGAATTTATTGTTCTGGTCTTCTTCCTGGGCGATATTTTGATGAGCGGGCGATTGATCTTGGTTGGTATTTTCGCAGTCATCGACCGTTTGCGCCGCCCTCATGGATTGGCCTCGCCCGGCTTTAATCCGCGCGTTGCCGTTCTCATTCCTGCTTACAACGAAGAAAAGGTTATCGTCCGCACTGTCAGGTCAGTGCTCAACTCCGACTATGCCAATTTGCGCATTATTGTGATCGACGACGGTTCAAGCGACCGTACCGCCGAGGTGGCGCGGCAGGCCTACGCCGCCCAGATCACAGCCGGGCGCGTTCAGGTTCTCACCAAACCCAACGGAGGCAAGGCCGCTGCGCTGAACTTCGCCCTCGATCACCTGACAGAAGAGTTTTATGTCGGCATCGACGCCGACACCGTCATCGCCGCGGATGCCATCAGCAAGCTTATCCCCCACTTCGAGGATCCGCTCATCGGTGCCGTCGCCGGCAACGCCAAAGTTGGCAATCGCGTCAACCTCTGGACCCGTTGGCAGGCCCTTGAATACATCACCAGCCAGAACTTCGAGCGCCGGGCTCTTGATTTGTTTAACGTCGTCGTCGTCGTTCCCGGAGCCATCGGGGCATGGCGTACCGGTCCAGTCAAGGCCGTCGGCGGCTATCCCATCAACACAGTTGCTGAAGACGCCGACCTCACCATGGCCTTGCTGGAACAGAAGTTGAAGGTCGTCTATGAGGATCGCGCCCTGGCCTTCACCGAAGCTCCCATCGACGCCAAGGGACTGATGCGCCAGCGCTTCCGCTGGTCGTTCGGTATTCTTCAGGCCGTCTGGAAGCATCGCATGGCATTTGTTCGCAACAAGGCCATGGGACTCTTCGCCCTGCCTAACATCCTTATCTTTCAGATGTTTCTGCCTCTGGTCTCGCCCTTCATTGACCTGATGTTTGTCTGGGGCATCATCAACCACTTCATGGACCGTCACTTCCATCCTGAATCGGCGTCGTCGGCAGATCTATACAAGCTGATGTTTTATTTCTTCGGCTTCCTGATTATCGACTTCGTGACCTCATCGGTAGCCTTTTCGCTCGAACGCCGCCATCCCGCCAACAAAGGCGATGGCTGGCTCCTCTTTCATATCTGGCTGCAACGCTTCGCCTACCGCCAAGTCTTCTCCATTGTTCTGTTCAAGACGGTCAAGCGCGCCATCGACGGCAAACCCTTCAACTGGGACAAGTTGGAGCGCACCGCAAAGATGAGCAAGTCCACCGATGCGCTGACGGAGACGTCGTGAGCCAGGTGGAACCTCCTCATCTTCTGGCACGAGACGAGTTAGAATGTAGTCTATGAGCGAAGCCGTATCCCTCGAATCTCAAGTCAACCAGCAGATCACCTTGGCCATGAAGGCCCACGATGCGGTCCGCACCACCACTCTGCGCCTAATCAAGAATGCCCTCAAGAACAAGTTCATCGAAACGCGCGTTCCGCTTACTCCCGCCGAGGAGCAGCAGGCGCTGGCCACGATGATCAAGCAGCGCCGCGATTCCATCGATCAGTTCACCAAAGGCAACCGCCCGGAGTTGGCCGCTGCCGAAGCCGCCGAGATCGTCGTCATTGAGGAGTTTCTTCCCAAGGCTCTTGATGATGCCGCCCTCGCCGCGCTTGTCGGCGAGTCCGTCGCTGAAGTTGCCGCGGCTAGCGGCAAGCAGCCCACGCCGAAGGAAATGGGATTGGTGATGAAGGCTGTCCAGGCCAAGTTGCAATCCGCCAGTCTGCGCGCTGAAGGCCGCGCGGTAAGCGATTTGGTGAAGAAGGCTCTGGCAGGATCGTGATCTGGTGACCAGCACCAGATTCGCAGTTCTCCCATAATAGTTTTTGTGTCAACAACTTGCCGTATTTCCTCTGGTCCAGATTCGCTGTAGAAACTGTGAATTTTGAGGCGATTCTTACTCGAAAGAAAGCTTCTGTTGTAGCAAGTGAAGTTGTTTCTTCGAGCCGAGAATGACCCTGATTGCGCTTTTTGGAGTCACTTCCGGCTTTGAAGATAGAACTTCGGCCATCTCATCCCAGTGATTGTTTGCGCGACTCTTTTCTCCGGTTTGCGTCTATACGAGTGAATCGATTCTTGGTAGAGGCTATCAAGCGCGTCCACTGAATCGGATTGTTCCCTGAGACTTTGAGGGGGCTGAGCATTTCAATAGGAACCGTTTGTCAGCCGGGTTTGCCCGCAACTGGCTATACGGATTTTGGTGCCCTCCGAAATTGGAAGGCGCAGGATAACCCGAACAACCCAGCAGCAGGCTGGTCATCTTATGAGGTCAAAAAATCTATGAGTACATTTTTTGAACGGCTGCGCGCGCGCCGTCTCGCTTCAATGTTTGTGTTGCTTGGTACGCTTTCGGTCGCCATTGTGGCCGGATCATTTGCGGCGCACGGGGTTCGCGGCCAGGAGCAGCAGAACTCCAGCGCCGACGCTACGCCACTGAAGGTGGTCGATTCCGCTGTGACTCCCAACGAATTTGTGAAGATTGCCAAACTGGTGGGTCCGGCGGTGGTCAACATCAACACGCAGACGCTGCCCAAGCAGGCCAAGAATCCGGGGCGGCGGAACTTCCGCAGTCGCGTTCAACCCGATCCGCAGCAGCCCGGCGACGACGATCAGGACGAGGATCAAGACCAGCAAGGGCAGCAGCAGGGACAGGGTGATCTGCCGGATATGCTCAAGCGGTTCTTTGGCGGGCAAGTACCGGAGATGGGTGGAGGCGACGAGAGCCAGATTCGTGAGTCGCTTGGCTCCGGCTTCATCGTCGATCCCAAGGGCTATATCATTACCAATTATCATGTGGTTGAAAAGGCCGACAAGATTTTCGTCAAGCTGGCCAGTGATCCCGACAGCCAGGATCTAGGCCGTCCAGCGCGGGTGATCGGCGTGGATAAATCCACCGATCTGGCAGTGATCAAGATCGAGACCGACAAAGCGTTGCCGACGGTCAAGCTGGGCAACTCGGACAAGGCGCAGGTGGGTGACTGGGTGGAGGCCATTGGCAGCCCCTTCGCGCTGGCGCAGACCGTCACGGCGGGCATTATCTCGGCCAAAAATCGGACGATTGAGCCGGGTCAAGGCGGCCAGTTCCAGCACTTCATCCAGACCGACGCAGCCATTAATCCGGGCAACTCCGGCGGTCCGCTGCTGAATATGAATGGCGAGGTGATCGGCGTCAATACGGCGATCTATACGCAGTCAGGCGGTTATCAGGGCCTCGGCTTTGCCCTGCCCTCGAATACTGTGGTCGAGGTCTATAACGACCTGATCGGACCGAGTCACAAAAAGACGCGTGGTTCCATCGGCATTTACTTCAGTCAAGAGCTGCCGGGATCAGTCAATCGTGTCTATGGAATCAAGAATGGCGTTTTGGTGAATAAAGTGGAGCCGGGCGGTCCGGCGGAGAAGGCAGGGTTGAAGTACGGCGATGTAATCACCAGCGTCGATGGCCGATCGATCAAGGACGGCGATGACCTGGTTACCGATATTGCCAGCCGCAGGCCCGGTTCCACGGTCCGGCTGGGTTTTGTCAGAGATGACAAGCAGATGGATGCATCGGTTACCATTGCCGACCGCGATCAGCTCTTCAGTGGCAAAGAAAACGCGCAGGCTGCGCCCAATTCCGAGGAGAATGGCGACGTGGGCGAAACCAAGCTGGGCATCGTGGTGCACGAGATCTCACCGGCAACGGCGGAGAAACTGCACGCGAAGGGCGTAGTGATCCAGTCCGTTCGCTCCGGCTCCTTTGCCGATCTGCTTCAGCCTTCGTTGCAGCCCGGTTTGGTAATCTTGCGCGTCAACAAGCAGCCCACTGGAACCAAAGGTCAGTTTGATGCAGTGGTTGGCAAGCTGAAGTCAGGCGATGACGTGGTCTTCGAGGTTGTGGACCCGCGCCGGCCCTCCGACGGCATCAACTACGTAGGCGGAACTTTGCAATAGAGAATGGTGGAGCGCCGGAGGTGAGTTTTCTCCTCCGGCGCTTCTTGCCTTGACCTGTTGATTTCCGCTTTTCAGGCTGATTTATCTTGCCGCGATGTGAGACAATTTGATAAAGTTCTCCCTAAATACTGGTTCCAACGGAACTTTCAGAGGTGACGCAGCGTGCTTTCTTTTCGAGCAAGCCTGACATTAGTTTTGTTCACGGCTTTGGCTGCCTCTCAGGCCTTTGCAACCACTCCTCATTCCACACCTGCCGGCACTCATGCCAAGCATCATGCCCGAAAAAAAGCCGTGCCCAAGTCGCATGGCCAGCAAGGAATTGATCCGGCCCGCGTTGTGGAGATTCAGCAAGCGCTCATTCGTGAACATTATCTGACCGGCGAAGCATCGGGTAAATGGGATGAAGCCACCAAGGCGGCGATGCAGAAGTATCAGGCCGACCAGGGATGGCAGACCAAGCTGATGCCTGACGCGCGCGCGCTGAAGAAGCTCGGCCTTGGGCCTGATTACTCGAATGCTATTAACGCCAAGAATTCAGCCTTCGCGCCGCCGCCCGCCGTCAGTACAATTCCGCAAGATCAGGCTGCTGGCTTTGCGGATGCCGCCGGAGTAAACCACTAGCAGGTCAAACGGCCAAGGTTTGGCGGTCAAGCAATCTCTTCTCTTGCAAGAGCCTGACTCTGCATCCTTTGAAAGGACTCTTCCCTTTGCGGCAAACTCCTGCTAGGAGCTGAGAGCAGCGGCTTTCGTGGAACTGATAGCTGTTCCCGGTTGAACCGAGGCCGTAACCGGAGCGGCTTGCGCGCGCATCGGGCGAAGCCAGCCGGCAGAGAGCCATGAGCGCGGGATCGAAAACTCTGACCAACCGCAATCCAGGCAGACCCGCACATCCGGCGAAGGCGTCATCGGAGGGTGACTCAGCGTGCGATGGCAGTTACGATAAAGTCGTATCTCGGCAGGAACGACAAATAATGATGAAGACTGGCACTTTGGGCAGATCACACTGACTCCTTGGGAAAACGCTACAGGGTGAAGCAAATACAACAAGGTGGTGGAAAGACTAACTGTAAACTTCTCAGCCTATGATTTTCAATGGATTTTTGATAAAAAATCTAAAAAATGTGTTTCTTGTGCAAAATCGCTCACCAAAATTGATTCATTTCTTGAGCAATTCTCGCAATCTAAAAACACAGCCGTCGGCTTCCACGGTGCGAAATCCCTCTTTGTGGGGGCAAGGCTGTCCGTCCAGCGCAGCCCTGCCCGACAAAGACAGGCCTATGGATGATTGGACTTAGTCCATTCGATGCGCAGTCCGGCGTGGAGGTTAAACGGTAGGCTAGGGTAGCCGATAGGGGCGATGTGGCGGCTGTCGGTCAGGTTCTCCGCCTGGGCGTAGATCTTCAGCCAGTTGAAGAGATTGTAGCTGCCTCCCAGGTCCAGCTTGGCGTAACCCCAGTCCAGGTTGCGGTTGGGCAGCAGAAGTGTATTGCCGTAGTTGGCATCCATCAGGAAGGTCGAGTCGTCGCTTCGGCTGGCAAAGGCCGAGGTGAATATTCCGGTGAGTTTGCCGGTGGTGTAGCTGGCGGTAACGAAGCCGGTGTGCGGCGCGCGGCGAAAGGGTCGAGCTCCCACCAAGGGTGAGTAGGCACCGATGACCACGCACCCCGGAGTTCCGAGCGTGCATCCGTACGGAAAGGTGGGCGCATAGCCGCCGATCAGAGCCTCGTTATCGCTGGTAAAAGAGCGCTGCACCACGGCATCCAGATAGGTATAGCCGCCGCGGAAGAAAAGGCTTTTGCCAATGCCGCTCTCGATGGTGGTCTCGATGCCCTGGGCGCGGAAGGCCTGAGTGTTAAAGGTCAGGCTTGAATCGTTGGTGTAGAAGGAACCCAACTCCTTGGCCGTGACGCTGGGAAAAATTGTCGGCAGAAACGGCGCGGGAACCGATTCGATCTCTCTGCCGAATTCATTGTGGAAGTAGCTGGAGCGAAAGATCAACCGCTCGCCAAAGAAGGTCTGTTCCACGCCGCCCTCATAGCTTCGCGTGGCGGGCGCGGCGAGCGGACCGATGTGCAACTGCTTCGCAACATCCGGCAGATTGGCATAGAGCGAGTAGAATTTATCGGTTAGCTTGGGTTCGCGCACTCCCTCGCCGAAGTTGAACAGGATGCGGGTTCCGCTGAAGATGCCTTTGCGCGGACGCAGCACATAATAGGAGAGCCCGGCGCGCGGCGAGGTGTCGGTTCCGAAGAGCGAATTGTGTTCCAGACTTCCGCCCAGCGTATAAAAGAACCGGCCCTTGAAGTCCCCATGCACGCTGGCCAGATAATCGGATTCGGTGCGTTCATCGGCGTCGTTCTCACCATAGGATGGATCGACGAGCGTGGCTCGCTCATCGGCATAATGAAAGCCGGCCAGCGCCAATAAATGAGGCGTTATGGTGTAATCGCCCTGATAGATGAACTGGTCGCGATTGGAAACTTGCTGATAGCCATTGGGATAGCTTCCGCCATAATCCAGAATCGCCTGGCCGGTTACCGAATAGCCATTCGCTCCGGTGATGGTCAGCAGGTCTCCCAGGCTGTCTCCGTAGGCATCAAAGTCGCCGCTACCCACCTGCGCCCACTGATTCGACTGCTCGCGCTTGCGGGTTGCGCCGTAGCGGAACGAGTTGTGAAAGGACTCCGTTGTCTGGTTGTCGAAGGAGCCGCTGATGAACAGATCCTGATCCTTCTGCGTGGCGTCGTCGGCCACGTGATAGAAGTCCCAGGCGTTGGGTACACCGGTAGAGTCCACGCCGTAGTGCAGCGTGGCGCGCAGTAGCGTGCTCCCACTGATCTGCCAGCCGAGGTTCACTGCGGTCGTCACCACATGATACTCGTCATTGGGCAGATCGTTGGCGGTTTGCAGTTGACTGTAAGCCCCCAGGTAATCCAGCTTGCCGCGCGCGCCGGCCAGCTCAGCCTCCTCGCGCTGGCTGCTCAGATTGCCGCCGTCGGCCTGGAGGAGAATCGACGGATAGCTGGTCGTTCCACGCGGCGTGGTCAGGCTAACCACGCCGCTGCCCGCGCCCGCGCCATAAAGGCTTGAGTCTGGGCCGCGAAAGATCTCGGCGCGTTCAATAGCGGTGGTCGAGAGCGGGCCAAAGTCAAAGCCGTTGCCCAGATCGCCTGCATCTACGCCGTCTAAAAGAATCTTGTTGGCGTCTGAGTCTCCTCCGCGAATGAAGAGTGAAGTCTGTGCGCCCATCTGCCCTTCCTGCACGGTAGTTGCGCCCGGCATCAGTCGTAGAGCGCTGGTCAGGTCGTCACGCAACGCAAGATCCAAAGGCCCCAGAACACTGGTGGCCTCGCTGGTCTGCGCTTGCGGTGTGGGAGTTCCGGTGGCCGTCACAACGATGGATTCGCGCACCCACTCCGGTTCCAGCACCAGGTTGCGCTCCACTGAATCCAGCCGCCCAGCGAAGAAGCTGGGCGTATCCAACTGACGAAAGCCCGGTGAAGAGACCAGCAGAAAAAAGCGCCCTTCAACGCCGGTGTGGATCTGAAAGCTGCCGTCCGCAGAGGTCACAGCGGAGCCGACGTTCAAGCCACCGCTGATTAATACGATATTTGCGCCCACCACTTTGGCGCCGGTAGTGTCCGCGACAACGCCGCGAATGGAAGCTGCATGGCAAAATGAGGTGGCTGCAAGCAGAAGAAGCGCCAGAAAGCCAAGCGCCCTATCCGCTTTGCGATATGGGCGGGATTCTACGGCACTCTTTGCGCATTGAAAGCTCTCTGCGCAGGCTGAAACTCTACGGTGTAAGGCTGGGTAAGAGAAATGCATGGGAATAGCTCCTTCGTTCCCCTCGGAACGCAAGCGGGTTGGGGGCGCGAGGACCGGTCTCCTGACTTGCGCCATCTCCAGCCGCCTTCCCACAGACACTTCTCAAGAATAGTCCGCAGTGGCTCACTTGGGGTTAATTCCCCGGCTGGATCCCTGTTGGCAACCTGGAAAGCCGGTTGCGGAACAGAGGCGCTTACAGTTGCGGGGCAGTGGCGGAGTTTCACCGCCTTCCCGAGCATCCTGGCGTTTGCCGTAATCATTGGTGCTGCTCCGAGTGAGCAGAATTTACAGCATGGAAACAACTTCCATGTCATCAACATTTATAAACGGAATGGGGCGCAATGTCAAAAACAATTTTGCCCATCCAGACGCCTTGCGTCCGATCTTGACGATTCTTGACCTTGGAGAGAATATGGTGACCCCGGGAAGACTCGAACTTCCGACACGCAGTTTAGGAAACTGCTGCTCTATCCACCTGAGCTACGGGGCCACGTTGAAAAGATTGAGATTGTTTTCCGCTGTCTGAGTTCTTCAATCCATTTTAACTCATGGAAGAAAATGCCCTCATTCTTACGACGTCTAAAGGGCTGCGGATTGAAAACAAAGAAAACCTCGTATCAACGGGGTGGCATTTACAAGGTTTCCGGGGCGAGAGGTTCTGCCTGGGAGGTGCGCTTCTCCACTTTGAAAGAAGACAGGAAACGGAAGCATAAGTCTGGCTATTACAACAGTTAGCCATTTTCCACCAATGTCTCCGCTGGGAAAGCGCTCGAGTTGGTGGTGGTCCTCACAGCTATTGAAAGGCCTTTGCGGAAAGATATTTACTGAAGCCGAGCATATTCGTGCTTGGCTGCTTGCAGAATGGGCAGGTCCGCGTCAGCATTCATCCAAGCCTCGAAGAATGCCTGGTATTGCTGGCGTGCTTCGTCGGACTTTTTTTGTTGCGCCAGCACGCGAGCCAAACGCAAATGCGCCAGCGAATAGACGGGCGCGATGGGATCGACACCTTGGTTGGCGAGGATCAGTCGATAGTCCGCAGCGGCTGCATCGAGCAAGCCTGCCTCAGTTTCGGCTTGAGCACGCAGACCGGGAACATTGAAGTCGCGTAACTGGTACGGACGCGCCGGTTCAAGTCGCTGAAGGACTTCAAGAGGCTTGTGCGCCTGTGTGGCCAGTTGGGCGCGCACCAGAGGCAGATCAAAGAAGATGTGAACCGTGTCCTTTTCTGTCAACGGGCTGAACGCGGCCACAAAACGCTGTGCCGGGGCAACATCTCCGGTCGCGGCCCGAAGAAAGACCAAGTCGCTGGCCTCGCTTTCATCCCCGGTATGTTGTTTCAGAACCGCGCGGGCCTGCTCGACTTCGCCGTATTCAATCAGAACGCGCGCCTTGTCGTGCAGGACGTTATCAGCGACGCCGGTGTCGCCTTCGCGCAGAGCCTCGGCTTGCGCGCGCGAAAAGTAGTCCATTGATTCACGCAATTTTCCGCTGGTGGCCGCGGCGAAGGCCAGATTCAAGAGCGTCCTGTCCAGTTGCGCATGAGTCAGGCCCCAATCGGTCTCCGTCTTGAGTTTTGCTTCATCCCGTACGGCGTAAGCCACCTGAAAGAGAATGCTGTGTACGCCCCACCCCGCGTCTTTCTCGGAAGCCGCCGCGCCAGCCACCCGCTGGGCATCGGCAAAACGGTTGGCCCGCTTGTAGGCGCGGCTCAGCGTCTCGGCGCGAAGGGCGGAGTGAGGGTCCATGCGCAGCGCCTGCTCGCCGGCAGGGATGGCCTGCGCGTAATCGCCTAATTGGGTGTAGAGATTGCACAGGTTGGCCCAGCTTTTTGCCGAGCTGTTGGGATAAGTTTGGATGTAAAGCTTCAGGCTCCTGACCGCTGCTTCTGTATCGAAATTCCCGAAGGAGTAGTATGCGATCTCGATGTTCAGCCGTTCGCGCTGGGTGGTACTGTCGCGCAGGTCGAAGGCCTTTTTGATCGAGAGCGCTGCCTAGTCGGCCTCGGAAAGCCGGTAATAGGCAATGCCCATGCCGTAGTACGCAGTGGCAAAGTTGGGATCGAGAGCGACCGCGTGCTGGTAAAGAGCGAGCGCCAGGCGGGGTTCGTTGCGATCATCGTCTTGCTGAGCCTGCGAGTAGAGCCGCAGGGCTTCAAGCGAAGAAGTTGTGGCTTGCTCGATGGGAGTCTGGAATTTGGCCAGCGACGCCGCCGACTCGCCCAGCTTTTTGCGTACCTGGTTCGCCGCTGCATCCAGCGCGCCCAGAATCTCTTCCTTGGAAGCCACATCCTCCTTATATGAAGCGACTTGCCGGCCATCGGCGCATCCCTCGGCGGTGAGCGTCAGCAGATACTTGCTGCCAAAGTTGGCGATGGAGCCGTGCAGCACCGCCTGGGCATTGTTGCGTTCGCAGACTTCGCGCGCCAGCTCCGGCGTCAGCGTCTCGTCGTCGCCGCGCTCCATCTGCGCCAGCGTCTCTTTCACCTTTTGCCGAGGCAGAAGATTCAAATAGGGAGACTGCTCCAGATCGATCTCCAGCGCCTGATTCAGCGTACTGTCAAAGGTTGCGTCGCGCGTGGCGTTGACAAAGTCGGCCAGCACCACATCGCTCAGTTGTGGGGGATGGGCGAAATGCTTCCACACATATCTTGCGCCTGCTGCCAGTAGAGCGCCGCTCAGAGCCGCTGCCGCAACCCATTGCCTGATCCTCACTCGGCGTTGAGCGGCTCCGGAAAGCTGTAAAGCAGGCACTGCCTGCGCAAGCGGGCCACTTGGCGCATCCTCATAGACGATTCGGGTGCGCTCCCGCACTCGCTGGACAAACACATCCCCCGGCTGCGCATCGGGAAGAGCTTCCACGTCAATCGGACCCAGCGCTGGAGTGGTCAGCTCAGCCTCGGACTGCATCGCCTGCACCAGTCCGGCGAACTGGTAGCCGCGTCCGGGAATGGTTACGATCAGGCTGGCCTGCTCGCCCAGCGCCCTACGCAGCGCCGAGATGTACTGCGCCAGGTTGCCCTCTTCCACAAAGGAATCCGGCCATACGGCCTTGAGCATTTCTTCCTTGGTCACCACCCGACCGGGGTTCAAAACCAGGTAAGAGAGCACCTCGAAGGCCTTCGGCGTCAAGGTTATGGACTCTTCGCCACGCGAAAGCAACCGCCGCGCGGCGTCCAATTCAAAACAATCGAATTTATATAAACCATTCTTGCTCAACAACATAATGACTTTCAGGAAAATTCATAAAAATTCATGACCAAATTCAAGACATTTCTGCGAGCCCAGAGTTCTAGTGGAAACCGTAGCGGGTTGCAAAACGCCAGCTCACGAGGAGCGGATGCATGAACATTCTACGACGCTGGCTTTGGGCAACGAAAGAAACATTTACAAATGCAGCCGAGCAGACCAGAAAAAAGGGTTTCGAGGTCACTGTAGAGCGCGAGACCATCACCCTGCTGGTGCGCGGCCAGCAAGGCAAAACATCTGAAGCCCCAACGATGAAAGCGGAGTCGAAAGCTCCACTTCAACAGGACTAAACGCAATTCAAAAATTCATTCATGGAGAAGACTGAGATGAAACAGATGATGCGGAACGAACTGAATTCGATGCGCCTGCTGGCTGCGGCCTGCGGCATGATCGCCCTCCTTGCCCTTACTACCACTGTCGCTGCCCAACAGGCCGCGCCGGTTGCAAGCAAAACTGTGGCTTCCCCAGCCGCCGCGACCGTCTTGGCTGCCAAGCCGGTGGCCAAGCCCGTTGCGGAAGAAGAGAAGGCCGTGCCCAACTCGGCCAATCAGCAGGGCATCAAGGTGCATGGCCACTGGGTTCTGCAAGTGAAGAACGCCGACGGCACGCTGGGCGAGCGCCGCGAGTTTGATAACTCGCTGGTGCCCGAAGGCACCTATCTGAGCGGCGATCAGTTGCTTGGTCTCCTGCTATCTGGAAATGGCGCTCCGGGCGATCCGGCCATCGCGTTGGTTCCTTCCATACCCTCTGGCGCAACCGACCCCAGCGCCTATTGCATCAACAACAACAACGTACCCATGTACAACACTAACTGTTACGCGCTAGTCACTGCGCAAAGCAATATGTCATCCTTTTTCAGCAACTCCTCCACCGGGCTCACCACCACTCTCAATCTATCTCCTGCTGTAAGTTGGGTGCTTGCCGGAACCTACACCGTTCCCAGCAGCCTTACGGCCATCACGTTCGTACAAACCATCCTTCCGGTCTGTGTCAGTCAATCATCCGCGGCGACCAGCCTTACAAGTTCTACCACGAACGGCTTGCAGGGTAGCGCCACAACTCGCACCGCGGATTTGTCCGCAAGTGTTTGCAAGAACCTGTCAGCGGACATAGCCTCGGGTTCAATTATCGATACGGTCTTTCTTGGCGCATTCACCTCGACCGCAGTCCCTAGCGGCCCCATGTCTGTAACTGCCGGGCAGATCATCGTGGTCACCGTCACCATCAGCTTCTCTTGAGGAGTCTCCCGTTTATTTCAGGGCATGGCTTGAGAGGCTACGGAAAAATCTGAAGAAATGCGAATCATCGAGTTTCTGATCGTGTTTTTGTAACAGGGCACGGCTTTAGCCGTGCCGCGGATGCGACCAAAAATATTGGGCTTTAGCCCCTGCGGGTTCTGTTCTTGGAGAGTTAGCAGCGGCTAAAGCCAGGACTGAAAACCGGCGGCATTCGGCACGACTGAAGTCATGCCCTGTTACAAAACACAAACGAAAACGAGTTATTTCGCAGCTATTTTCCCGTGCGTGGATGGGCGATGGATAACAAGGCTTGAGAGGTGAGTGGCGATGAAAAGCGGCAGCAGTATTGCGGCAATTAAAAGTGTGCGGGGCCGTCGCGTGAATGCGGCCCTGCCTGGGGTGGGCGCGCTGGCGCTGAGTGTGCTGTGCGCGGCGATGGCCGGAGCGCAAGCTCCTGCGGCGGAATCGACCAAGCTGGCATCTTCCAGCGCGGAGACGCGCCAGCCAACCAAAGAGCAGATCGCGGCTATAAAGGCCATGCCGCTCACTTTTGAGAAGAACATGGGGCAGGCGGACAAGCGCGCCAGCTATCTCTCGCGCATGACCGACTACACTTTGTTTCTCACCGGGAGCGATTCTGTCCTGGCGCATAAAGACAAGGAGAAAGACACGGCCTCGGCGCTCAAGCTGCACTGGCTGGGCGCGAGCAGCACGGTCACGCCGCAAGGCGACGGCGCGTTGCGCGGCAAGAGCAACTATCTGATTGGCAACGACCGCTCGCAATGGCACAGCAACATTCCCAACTATCAGCGCGTGCGCGAAGATGCTCTCTATCCCGGCGTCGATCTGATTTACTACGGCAATCACGAGCAACTGGAGTACGACCTGACGGTTGCTCCGGGCGCCGATCCAGGCGCAATCAAGCTGGCCATCGACGGAGCGAAATCGCTCAGCATCGACAAGGCCAGCGGCGATCTGGTGATTGTGGATCAAATCGGCAGCGAACTGCGCTTCCGCAAGCCAGTTGTCTATCAGCAGGAGGGTGAGCGGAAGAATCCGGTTCCGGGCAGTTATCTTCTTTCCGCCAACAACACCGTCACCTTCGCGCTGGGTGCATATGATCACTCGAAGCCGCTGGTCATTGATCCCACTGTGGTCTATTCGACCGTGATCTCCGGGACGGCCAGCGCGGACGAGGATTTCTTATTAGGCATGGCAGTTGATGGCAATGGCTTTGTCTATATCCTTGCTGAAACATACGACCTCGACCTCACCGTGACCGCAGGGGCCTATCAGAACCAAAATAATTCTCCCTACGATGACTACTATGTGGCCAAGTTCGATCCTACGCAATCGGGCGCGAATTCGCTGGTCTATGCCACTTATATCGGAAGCAGTTCCAGCATAACCATCAACGGTTACAACCCAACCCAATTGATAAATCAAGCCTTGGCTGTGGATTCATTGGGCGATGCGTACTTCACCGGCCTCACAGGCTGCTATTATCCCACCACAGCCAACGCGTTCACCACCTTTGCCCAGTCGTTTCCGACAACGTACCTCCATGGGTGCGCCTCCTATAGTACGGCCGTTCTCACCAAACTCGACCCCACAGGCAGCACACTTCTCTATTCAACGGACTTTTTTGCCGACCTCAATGGAGTACTGACCTCTCCCGTTTTCAGCGGCACGGCCAAAGCACCCTACGCCCGCTTGGTCACCGTGGGCGCGAATCAGGTGGCCTACATCGCTGGACAAGCGCTGACCGGCCTGGAAGGAACCGGGAGCGCCCCATACGATGTGCAATATAACTTCGTAGCCGCCTTCGACACCACCAAGAGCGGCAGCGCCTCGCTGCTGTACGCCGAGTATGTGCCGATGAATATGATCTACACGATGACCGCCGATGCCGAGGGAAACCTCTATCTCGGCGGCAATTACTCCGGCCCGCTTCCGACAGCGCCGCAGTTACCCGGCCCGCTCATCACGCTGAACGGCTTCCAAACCACCGCGCCCAGCGGCGCGGCGGCCGAGGTGGTGCGCCTGAACTCCGCCGGAGCCGCCACGTATGCCACGGTGATTGGCGAAGCTGCCTCCTCCACCACCTTCACGAGTTACAAAGCTCCGGCCGGCATCTATGGAATCAGTGTGGACGCCAACCAAATTGTTTATGCCGGAGGCATTGTGCAAGGCCCGGTGACGCAACTCGACGGGCTGGACTACACCGCCAGTTATCAAGGCCATGGGCCTTTCGTAGCCAAGATCGACACCAACCAGACAGGCGCGTCTTCGCTGCTTTACTCCTCTTTTGTCTCCTACGATCCCAACGGCATGATCTTTGACGTAGGCAACGATGCCGCGGGGCATCTGGCCTTTGTCGGCGAAACGACTGAATATTACACCAACGACACCTACACGCTGGTGGATCAACTGACCCAGCCGGTGGACGTTCCAATGCAAATGTGGCTTTATGCGGATCAGGATAGCGGGTTGGGCACGTCGTATGCGGGCATCATCGATACCAGCAAAACCGATAACAATGCTCTCACTTTTTTCTCCTTCCTGGATGGTGTGCTCTTTCCCTATTTCGTTGCCATCACGGATAACCCAACTAGCGGGCAGGCTGAATATCTATACGTGGGTGGCGGGTTTGCGGATATCGTGGGGCTTTATCCCTTCCCCGCCGTTCCGGGCAGCTTCAACCCAGACACACATGTGCCCACGGAGACGCAGCCGCCTTTCTTTTACAAGATCTCCTTGTCGGACCTCACGGTGGCTCCGAATCCGCTGAACTTTGGCAATCAGTGCATCAACACCACCAGCGCCGCGCAGACTGTGACCGCGACCAACATCGGTGAAGCCGCCATCACCATGGATTCCGTCACCGCCAGCGCTCCCTTCAGCGAGACAGATAATTGCCTTTCGTCGCCGCTGGCGGGCGTCGCAACCGGACAGACCACGGGAGGCAGTTGCACGATGAATGTCTCCTTCGCGCCCACCAACGTCGGCCCCTTCACCGGCACGCTGACGCTCACCGACAGCGACTTCAGCAGCCCGCAGACGGTCACTCTGACGGGCACCGGCATTCAGCCGCTGGTGACGCTGACGCCGTCGTCGCTAAGCTTCACGGCAACCGACGGCACCATATCTGCACCGCAGACGATTACGCTGACCAACACCGGCACGGCCGCAGTGAACATTTCGACGATTCAGATCAAGGGCGCAAACGCGGCAGACTTCAGCGAGACCGATAACTGCCCCGCGACGCTCAATCCCAGTCCGGCCGCGGGATCCAGTTGCACCATCTCAATCACATTTGATCCGCCCGCGTTGGCCCCCGGTTCAACGCAGCGGGAGACGAGCATTTCGGCGACGCTGGTGGTGACCGATACTGATCAGTGTGCGCCGCAGAAAGCTCCGCTGACCGGCACCGGCACCGCGCCGCCGCCGATTGGGCTATCCATCAAAGAGACGATTCATGTTACGGATAATTTGCCGTCGAGTCACCTCGCCATCACCGAGCAAATTCACGTCAGCGACGCTCCGGCTCTACCGGTGAAGGCGACGCCACTCATCTACTGGTTCCCGACAGCGTCCATCAACTACGGCACGATTTTGAAGGGATTGCTGGATGCGACGGCCTGGGGCGGCGGCGGATCAACCCCCTTGACCGGAGTCTTTGCCTACACAGCCAAGCCCACCGGAGGCAGCGCCTTTTCGGTGATCGACGCGACCATGCTGAACCCAGGAAGTTACACACTGACCGTCACCTTTACGCCGGACTCTGCGCTGTACTCCACAGCAACTGGCACGGCGCCCTTGACGGTGACTTCCGCCGCCGCCACGCTGACCTCGCCCGTTCCAGGCAGCACGCTCCCCGGCCCCGGCGCCACCTTCCAGTGGACGGCGGGCACCGGCGTCACCGCCTACAGGCTCTGTATCAGCGATCTCTCCGCCGGCAACGCTAACCTTTACGACTCCGGCGTCACCACCGCTCTCTCAGCGAACGTGACCAACCTGCCCCTCAACGGAGGAAACATCTACGTCCGCCTCTTGTCCATCATCGGCGGTGTCTGGCAGCACGCCGACTATTCCTTTATCGCAACCGCACCGGCGGCTCTGACCTCACCAGCGCAGGGTGCAATGTTGGTGACTACTGGCCAAACCTTCACTTGGGCACCGGTCCCTGGAGCCACCGGCTACATTCTCTACTTGGGAAGCACAGGCGTGGGTTCGGGCAATTTGGTGGACGATCACACGACATCAACCTCTGTCACAACTGGCGAACTGCCGATCAACGGCGAACCTCTCTACTTGCGTCTCTGGACCAACTTCAATGGCACGTGGAGGTACAACGACTATTCCTTCACGGCAGATGAACCGGCTGCTCTTACAGCTCCGGCGGCAGGCGCGGTGCTGGCTGCTACCGGCCAAACCTTCACTTGGGCACCGGTCCCTGGAGCCACCGACTACATTCTCTACTTGGGAAGCACAGGCGTGGGTTCGGGCAATTTGCTGGACGATCACACGACATCAACCTCTGTCACAGCTGGCGAACTGCCGATCAACGGCGAACCTCTCTACTTGCGTCTCTGGACCAACTTCAATGGCACGTGGAGGTACAACGACTATTCCTTCACGGCAGATGAACCGGCTGCTCTGACCGCTCCGGCGGCAGGCGCGGTGCTGGCTGCTACCGGCCAAACCTTTACCTGGGCTGCCGTGCCAGGAGCCACCGGCTATACGCTCTTTCTGGGAAGCACAGGCGTGGGTTCGGGTGATCTGCTGGACGATCACACCACGTCAACCTCCGTCACCACCGGCAACTTGCCGATCAATGGCGAACCTCTCTACGTGCGTCTCTGGACCAACTTCAATGGCACGTGGAGGTACAACGACTATTTGTTTACCGCGGCCGCTCCAGCGGCGTTGACCTCACCACTGCCGGGTTCAACGCTGGCTGCTTCCGGCCAAATTCTCACTTGGGCGCCGGTCGGCGGAGCCACCGGCTACATTCTCTACTTGGGCACGAGTGCAGGTGCGGGCAACCTGCTGGATGCTCACACCACGTCAACCTCCGTCACCACCGGCAACCTGCCGATCAATGGAGAAACCATCTACGCACGCCTCTGGACCAACTTCAATGGCGTGTGGAAACACAACGACTACACCTTTACGGCGAAGTAACACAAATGGAGAATACGCGAACAACATCTTGACATCATCGCAATCACCCCAAAAAGGACTCGCGTTTTTGGCGAAGAGTTTAAGGCCTGAAACTGGATGACTCACTCTTAGCGTAGCGCGACCGCGTTGTACAAAGACGGCAGTTAGAATCAAGTCCGCTACGCAGAAGTCCCCCTTCAGGGACTTCCTGCTCGGCAATGTGAAGCTCTATTTCGCCTAAAACGCGATTCAAATGCCCAGGGAGTATTGGCTGGGAACGCCCGCGCCGGTCTTGCCAGCGCGGGCTTTTCAGATTGGCTGTAGTGCCTTTGACGCCGATAACTTCGCAGAGTCCTGACGGAACCGGAGCCGTTATTCTCCTGCGGCAGACCAACAATAGAGCATCAGTCGAAAAACTGTTGCTCAAAACGCAGAGTTTCCCTCACCGAAGCCCTCACCCAGTGAATTCTTGTAGTCATTTATAGTACTTTTCTGTACGTTCGAATCATATCAAGTGATAGATAATAAACTGTTTATATAAATTAGGAAACTGCTGCTCTATCCACCTGAGCTACGGGGCCACATTTAGAATCAATGGCTTGGACCAAAGACAATCAGCAATTTCTTGCGTTCCCTCACCCAAATTGAATTTCACTATCTCAGCATTATGAAGATGAAGCAAGTTGGATATGAAAAACCATGGCATCAATAGGGTAGCATCAAACGTGTCGAGAAGGCTAAGTGGTGCGCTTAGGAAGTCGGCCTCCGCGCATTGGTGAGTGGGAATCGGTATGAGCAGTGCCAAACCTATGGAGGCTCTGAATATCCCACTGAAGTTGCCGCTTGGAAGACTGCTGAGTTGAGGTGTCCCCGACCGACTCTGGCACACTTTGGAAGAATATCAGATGCTATCTTTTCTGCAATCAAAGCGATCTACCGTAGAGATCAACTAACTGAACCGGAGCATTGCAATCGACAAACACACAACTATCATCCATAAATTCAGTTATTTAAATACTATTGCTACGCGTCAAAAAAGATTACCTGCTACCAATTCGGCAGCAGTATTTATCCTGATTTTCAGAGTCTCGCGGGTGAGGATTGGATCGTCTTTGAGGGAAGTATAAATCAAAATCGTGAAGAGTTGATCGCGGACCCGACCGATTGCACGCTCGCCCTGCCCGCTTTTTAGATCGTTCATTGTGCAAGCCTGCGCCTCGTTGCCAATCGCCTTCAACGGGAAAGCATCAATCTTGCAACTTGGCACAAGCGACTCCAGCCTGGCATGAGCTTCCGAGGTCACATCCACGGTCAATCGAAATACTCGTTTGAAGCCGTCCCCTTGTTGTGTGAATTCGCAGATGGTTGTTCCATTGGTGTCAGCTTCAGTAACCTCAACGATCGCCATGCCACCCAATAATCCAGAAACCGTGGCTTCATTGATCCACGTGCAGTTGTTGGCCGCCCGGCAGAATCCAGGCAACGCCAGTAGGCAAATCCCGAGGGTAGTCAGCACCTTGCTCTTCATATTCAGATGCATATTGCTCCACTTGCCTGACATTGTGCTGTCGCACTCAAACTAGCTATTGATCGCTGTGCAAATGCCAAGGGATGCTCTCGATGGTTATCTCCGGATGAGCATGAAGATAGTCGAGGGAGTAAGTCGGCGCGCCTGGATCGACCTTCTTGTCGGCAAACTTGGCTTGCTGCTCTGCGGCTTCCTTCGGCTTGCCCATGCGGCGATAGAGAATGGCAAGATTATAGTGCGCTGCCAGATCGTCTGGATCGATCTTCTGCAATGCCTCAAACTGTTTCAGGGCAGCATCATAATCATGCTGCCGGTAGTAAAAAATGCCCAGTTCGCGTCGTGCGTCGCGCGATTGTGGAAACATCCCGACCACCGTGCTGAAATCTGCTAACTCTCGATCAGTATTGCCAGCCCGCCGCTCTAGCAAGCCATCATAATACAGCGCGCGCGCGCTTTTCGGATCAAGAGCAAGCGCCCTGTGAATTGCTTTTCGCGCTGATTCGAATTTCTCCCATACAATATCTGTAAGGCCGACATTGATGTATCCGTCCGCATAAGATGGACGCAGCTTAACCACTTGGGCAAAGGCCTGAATGGACTCCTGATACTGAAACTGATCGAAAAGGGCGATGCCAAGATTGTTCCAGCGCATCCACTCAGGATTGTCGGCTGCATTCCCCGCTTCTGGTAGATTTTCCCCAATCTTTAGAATGCGCGTCCTTGAGGCAACCTCGATTACCGGATAGGCCGGATGGTCTTTGCCCAGCACGTTGTTGATATAACTCTGACGCAAATGCCTGTAATTCACTTTAGCGGTGACAGTATAGGCGTTCTGCACATCGGCAGGCAAACGGAACTTATAGCGTATTAAAACCGATCGACCCGCCTGCACTGTGTTGTCGTAAGCAACTGAATGGATTGTCCACACTTTGTGGTTGTCAACAAACTCGCCCTGATCGGTAACAGGACGGTTGGTAAAGCTGTGGGCGCGTGGATCCAGGAAGCCATCCGGATTAAGAAATCCGCTATGATAAATCTCTTTACCGCTTGCATCCTTGACCGTGAATTCCAGCCAAGCTTCATAAAGATCGCGCACTTCCGGAATCAGTGAGTGACCGATGTTCTTGTTCTGTACAACCACGTAGGCTTCGATGTTTTCGCTGGGAGATAGGTTAAAAGATACTCTTCCTAGCGGCGCAATCATCGCATCACCATCCGCCTTGCGAAGCGCAAAGATATCCACATTTAAATAATTTCCCTCGCGTAAGAAATCAATCGTTTTGTTAAGCTGTTCGTCAAAGCCATAATAAAAGGGAACGGCGGTATTGCCGGCAAGCCAGCGGTGAGAGGCAAAGGTGCCATTCTTTGCGCCGTAGTCGGGCAAGGCAATGGCGTTGCGCTTCATGTGACAGTTTTGGCAGGTGGTAAAGTCCGCTGTATAGAAGGTGAGCGGATTGCGCTGCGAGAACTTGGATTGCTGCCACTCATCATAATCTGTGAAAGCGCGGATGAATTTATAGTCGTTCAGCGTAACAGGAAGGTTGGCTTTATGACAGGAGGCGCAAAACTCCGGCGTATGCAAAAAGTCATGCATGACCGCTTTGGAATGGCGCTCTGGATGCTTGAGAATCATGTCAAAAGGAACCATGCCGGGAATGCGTTCCCCCTTCTCGTCCACAATCACAGAAGGCACACCCATCTTGAAACTACCGTTACCATTGGTGGAATCCAAGCTGATTACCGAATGGCAGGTCATACATGTTAGACCATCCGAATCGAACTCGGAGCGATCGATCTTCGAATCTTCCGTGAGCGCGCCGCTCAAGACACCGATCGGGTTATGACAACTGTCGCAGTGCCGAGCGAAAGCAATTCCGCGAGTCTTATCGCGAATCAGAAGATTGACACTGGTGCGATAGAACGGCGTCCGGAAGGCGTTTGAGTGAAGCGCCTGACGCCATTGGCTATAGGCTTCATGGTGGCATGTGCCGCAATACTCGGCGCTGGGATAAGCGCTGGGCTGAAGAAAGCCATCTCCCTCAACAGTTAAATTCCCGGGTGTGTAAGGGTTGTTCGAACCATAGTGAAAGTTATAACTCGGAGTTACAGAAGCGTTGTGCGCGCCGCGATCCTCCTTCTGCATTTTCTCTGCCTTTATTTTCCAATTCGCCAGCTCTTCGTGCTCTGCTGGAGAATCATCGACTGGCGTAGCATTATTGGGCGAGAGAGTATAGGCAGGTGGAAGAGCGTCAGTGGCTGCGTTCTGCTGCCCCAGAATAGGAACCGGACTCCATCCTGCCACCAATAGACAGGCGGTAAATAGCAAGAAAATATGAAAGCGCTTCATGAGACCTCCAGCAACATACTCCCTGTAAAAGGCGATTCATTGGGGCTATTCAAACTTATTTGGAAGCACGCTTGACCCGCGATTTGCTCTTGGCAAGCTCCGCGGCAATTCCGTCATAGATACTGGGTACAATGCCCTTGCCTTCTTCAATCGCAAAGTAACGGTCCACCTTGGGCAACGCAAGAGTCTCCTGCTTGCCGTCGGGCCAGTGTATTTCCACCTTGTCCACCTTCGCTATTTGACCTAGCCCAAAATGGAGGCGCTGGTCGTTCGACGACATATAACTTCCGCCGCTCATCACATCCCCGCGCTGACGAATTCCTCCAGAGGTAAGATAGACCGTAGCTCCAATTGCGTCGCGCGGGCTTTTGGGACCACCAATGAGAACAAGCCCGACCCAATGGTTAGTGTCGGCATTTACATTGCGCAGCAGCACCGGCGTGTGATCCATGCAGTTGACAACCACATCGATCTTGCCGTCGTTGAACAGGTCGCCAAAGGCAGCGCCACGTGCAGGAATCACGTCGGCCAGACCTGTTCCTTCCACTGCGGGAACTATCTCGAACTTCTGGCCATGACTCAAGTTATGAAAGAGTAGTGGGCGCTCCGCATAACTTGTACCCCAGTTATAATGATCGGCTTGCGGCAGCAGATGTCCATTCAGGAGCATGATGTCCTTCCATCCATCGTTGTCATAGTCGATAAACTCTGTCGCCCAACTGAGGAATGGATAAGTAATTTCGGCCATGCCCATCTTATTTGTAATCTCCGAGAAGTTGCCCCCCCCTTCATTGCGGAAGAGTGTCTTGTAGTCGTCGGAGAAGGTAGTTGTATAGAGATCGACCTGCCCGTTGTTGAGATAATCGCCCACAGCCAGGCCCATATTGGCCGTCTCGCGGGCATCCTGATTCAACGCGAATCCGGAGGCATAACTGTCGTCCTCGAAAGTGCCGTCGCCTTTGTTGACATAGAGATAGTTGGGAGAGGCGTCATCGGAGACGAGTAGGTCCACTTTGCCATCGTTATTGACATCCACAAAGGTTGAAGAAAAGCCATAGTAGCGCGCCTTGTCGCTGACTCCGGCTTTCTCGCTTACATCGGTAAAGGTGCCGTCTCCGTTGTTATGAAAGAGATGGTCGGGTTCGCCGGGAAGTCCGCGCGGACCGCAGATCGTCGGCACACCGCGATACTGGCAGAAGACGGCTGCCACGCTTTCCTCGCCCGCAAATGGCGGATGGGCCATGTCATAGTGAACATAGCCCGGAACAAAAAGATCCAATAATCCGTCACCATCATAATCGCCGAAGGTTGCCCCGTTCGACCAGTTGCCCAGTGTGACGCCGGCCTTTTCCGCAACATCGGTAAATGTGCCGTCGTGATTGTTGTGATAGAGGCGATTCTTGCCAAAATTCGACACAAATATGTCCGGCCAGCCATCGTTGTCGTAGTCGCCTATCGCGACGCCAGTCCCCCAGCGGCCGTTCGTTACGCCCGCCTGCTCCGCCACATTGGTGAATGTGCCATCGTGGTTGTTGTGAAACAGAGCTGCATGGGGCGGCTCGGCCTTACCGCTCATGGCATCATAAGTCGAGCCATTGACGAGATAGATATCAAGCCACCCATCGTTGTCGTAATCCAGCAGCGCAACGCCGGAACCGTTCACTTCGATGATGAATTTCTTTTCGAGGGTTCCCATTGTATGATGCCAGTTGGTCAAACCGGCTTTATCCGAGATGTCCTGAAAGATGATCGGACCTTTCTTGACAAACCCTCCAGCAGTAATCGGGCGTTTTTCAGAGTCGAGAACCGGAGCGAACTCCCCCCCTGTCGCCACTCCGCTCTGTCTTTCTGTGTTGGCGGGATCACCGTACAGCGGCGGTTGTGAATGCGGCTGTTCCTGTGAAAAAACCCTTACGCAAAGCAGACCAAGCGGAACAGCGACACGGATTAGCGCCCAGCACAGACGTGCTGAGACCGTGCGGGATGCAGACATGAAATGACCTCTCTATGGGAGGGGAAGTCCCATATGTTGGGATTATCTCATTTTTGTAACCCGTGTCAATAGGTTTCATACAGCCAGAGCCGGACTGCGTTTTTCACTGTGAAGGAGCGCATCAGATGATCGCGCTAAAATCACTTTGCTTCCGGCGCGGCTGGCGCATCCGCCGTTGGTTTGACTTTCATTTCAGCCTCGTGAAGTTTATTGCTTAGAGAATCTTCCTCGGCATTTTTCAGGCTATGAAGCGTATCAAACTCTGCCTTCGCCTCATCTTTATTCCCCGTTAGTTGATAGAGGTGTCCCAGCCGCCAGTGCACATTCTGGTCGTTGGGGTCCATCTGCTCCGCGAGCTTCAGTTCGCGCAGTGCGTCGTCGCGGCGGTCCGCATCGGCATATAGGATGCCCAGATCAAGAGGAATCAGCGAGATCTCATGATTGATCTGGCTGGCCCGTTCAAGCAGTTGTCGCGCCTCTTCGAATCGGTTTGAATGAATCTCGGCGTCCGCCAGGTAGGCCATCGACTGAGCATCGCCGGGGGCATTGGCCAACTCCGCTTGAAACTCGGACGCTGCCTCCTTGAAGCGGCTCTGCGCCCACAGCAGATAACCCAGATTCCAATGAACTCCCGGCGCCTTGGGATTGACCTTGATCGCGGCTTGAAACTGCTGAATGGCGCCGGCGCGGTCCTTCATCCCGTCCAACGCTTCGCCGGCCAGCATATAGGCCTCGGCCGAATTTGGATCCAGCGCGAGAATCTCGTGATAGGTATCCAGAACACACTGATTCTCCTTGGCCCATAGGCAACTGTGCGCCAGGACCAATTTCAGTGCCAGGTTGCCGGCATCAGCGGCCGCGGCATTTCGCAGATAGGGGACAGCTTCCGCATATTCGCCGAGTCCATAGTGCGCCATTCCCAGCAGCGTCGTCAGTTGCATGGCCTGCGGTGAATCGGCGGGCTGGCTCTTGAGGAGAGCATCGAATATTGCAACTGACTGTTTCAATTCGCCGCCTTTGAAGAGTGCAAGGCCAAGGTTAAGTTGCACACTCGGCTTCTGCGGACCCAGCTCCAAGGCCTTCCTGTAAAGCGGCACAGCTTCTTTGTAGTGTTCCTGTCGCGCCTCAAGCAGACCCATGTGGGCATAGGCTTCGGGATTAAACGGATTCGCGTCCAGTACCAGCTTCCATGCGGCCTCCGCCGCTGCATTGTCGCCTTCTCTCTCTAGCGCCAGCGCGGTCTCCCTAGGACTGGCGGAGATAGCAGGCGTCTGCGCACCGCCGCCGACGGCGGACAGAGTCAGCACTGTCGTCAGTATCATGCAAACCCAATGCCTCATCCCACCTCGCGCTCCTGGACCAGGGTTTTAACCATCTGGTTATGTAGCAGTAAAAAAGGTGACGCCTCACAATGCAGTGAAACCTAGCCCTAACCTTATCGCACCAATTCATCCGATCAGAGACCGAGAACTTGTTGACACTCCCTGAATTGGATGAAACTAAACGCCAAAGGCGTCAATGTTTATTGACCCATCGGCTACACCCGCTCCAAGTCTTTGAATGAGGCTTCTTGCCAACAAAGAGAGTTGCAACCTTCGATCCGCAACTCAACTCGCAAGTCATTTCAATTAAACATCTTAGCTTAAATTTTAAGATGAATCGGATTCGTAATGATCACCACACAATTGATCGGTGACTGGCTTGATCTCGTCGCGCTGGCGCCGCTTGGACCGTTGAAGTGACGGTCCGCGGCCCTCCATCTGCCGTCATCTACGCTAGTGGGAAGTTACTAGCCGAGCCTGGCGACAGCCGTATTCCGGCCACAATTTGCTGCGAGATCTTCAGAAAGCAAAAAGTAACGTTACATACGAATTCTTCTTCCTCCACAGTCATCTGTTCCGCTCATACCATAAGCCGAAGCAGCTCAATATGGCTGAGGAAGCTGTCTCTGCCAACCGGTCAATGATCCGGCTGAAGAAAAACGCTCTGCCGAAGGGCCGCAATGATTGCGGTAATGCAACACCGATTGGTCAGGTTGGCGCAGTTCGAATGCCAGAGGCGGAAAAGATGAGACAAGCGCGCGATTTGAAGCGGGTTCTAGCTGGATTGTCCGGCGCATTGTTTTTGTGGGTTACTTCCCTCTCCTGTCAAGGCCAGCAGAGGGTTCAGGTGTTAGGGAGCAGCCTTCGTCCAGAGGTGGCTCAGTGGCGGATTTCGCCGCTTGGCGAGCTGCCGTTGGACGAGCGATTGCAGTTGTCGCTCATGCTGCCGCTGCGCAATCAAGACGAATTACAGAGCTTCTTGCAGAGGCTTCAGGACCCGTCCAGCCCCGATTTTCGCAAATATCTGACGGTTGAGCAGTTCACGGCGGAGTACGGTCCAACGGAGGCGGATTATCAAGCGGTGATTGAGTTTGCCCAAACCAATGGCTTTCAGGTCACCAATACGCCGAAGAATCGAATGCTTGTAAGCATCAACGGCAGCGTGGCGCAGATCAACAAGACCTTCCACGTGACAATGACGAGCTACCGGCACCCGACCGAAGACAGGAGCTTTTATGCGCCCGACGCAACGCCTACGATCAATCTGGGGGTGACCATCTCGCAGATCGTCGGCTTGGACAACTTTGCGCGGCCACACTCGCAGGCGAACAAAGCCGCGCCGGGTGCTGTGCATGGAAACACCAGCGACTTTACCGGTTCCGGTCCCAATCAGGCGATGCTGGCCCGGGATATGCGCGCCGCCTATTATGGCAACGGGCCGTTGACCGGAGCGGGCCAGGCCGTGGGATTGGTGGAGTACGAGAACTACGACATTAACGACGTGGTGCTGAGCTTTGATGGAGAAGCCACAGCCACGGCGAACGGGGATAATTACACGCTGACCTATACGCCGGCCAGCGGCGGTGGCCCGTACACCGTCGCCATCAACAACGTGATGATCGATGGCGGCACGCCGCTGGGCAGCGACGACGGCGAAGCGGTGCTTGATATTGTGGCTCCGATCGGCATGGCTCCCGGCATCTCGCAGGTGGTTGTCTACATCAGCAGCGGCTCGGATGTGGATATGTTCAACCAGATGGCCGTGGACAACACCGCCAAGCAACTGAGCACATCTTGGGGCTGGAGCAATAACGCCACAGCCGACGATCCGGTCTTCATGGAGTTTGCCGCGCAGGGGCAGACCATGTTTGTGGCCTCGGGTGACTCCGGTGCTTATTGGTATGGAACGCCGTGGGCCTATCCCGGAGATGATCCTTACATCACCTCGGTAGGCGGAACCGATCTGGTAACGAGCGGGCCAATGGGATCCTGGGTTTCGGAGACAGGATGGAGCCAGAGTACCGGCGGGCCGGGCAGCGATGGGTTTGCCCTGCCCAGTTATCAGATTGGGCTGGCGGCTTTCACTGCCAACAACTCGGGATTCTCAAGTACCATTCGCAATACGCCCGATGTGGCCGCTGACGCCGACACCAACAGTTTCAATTGCAGCATGGGTGGTTGCGGAGACTGGGGAGGAACCAGCTTTGCCTCTCCGCGCTGGGCAGGATTCATGGCGCTGGTCAATCAACAGGCCGCCTCGGCGGGCAAGGCGCCGATAGGCTTTTTGAATCCAACAATCTATGCTCTGGCCGAGAGTTCGCCCGCGAATTATGCGGCCGATTTTCATGACATTACGAGCGGCATTAACAACTGCAACTGGGTGGATTGCTATGACCCGCAGGATTTTTCGGCGGGCACGGGCTACGACGAGGTAACCGGATGGGGAAGCCCGACGGGCCAGAGCCTGATCGATGCCCTGGTGGGAGCCGATACGCCGAGTTTTGTGCTGACCAGCTCCGGCACAGGCGCAACCATCAGTCCCGGCTCAAGCTGGTCAGATGTGATTACCGTCTCCGCGTTTTTTGGCTTTGACGGCAACGTGGCACTGAGTACCTCAACATTGCCGAACGGCGTCACAGCGCAATTCACCCCGGCAACGGCATCGCCGAAGATCCCCAGCACCGTGACATTCTCGACCAGCAACACGCTGGCGACGCCGGTCCCAATTACCATCTTCGGAAGATCAGGCAACCTTACCGAAAGCACAACAATTACCCTTGCCAGCCCGTCCACCTGCGTTGAGACGCCCGTCACCGGCCGGCTCACGCTCGACAATATGGCGACCTGGTTGCTGGAAACATCGGCCAGCGTGCCGGCGCTGCCCACCGGATTCGATACCGTTTACCTTGCTCCGCGCGCCGCCGGAAGTGGCACATGGAATTGGAGCGGTCCCAATGGATTCACCTCGACGAACCGATGGATCGGCCCGCTATCGCTGAATATGGGCGCCAACAACTATGTGGTCACCTATACCAACACCAGCGGATGCGTCACCACACAGACCTATGTGATTACCGAATACGCAACGCCGGGCTTATACGTTCAGGGGCCGGCTACGGCCGTGGTTGCACAAAGCGACAGCAGCCTGCCGGAGCCGATTCTGGTCAAGAGCGTGAATGGCTTCTCCTCAGCGACCACATTGAGTGTGAGCGGACTGCCCAGCGGGGTGACCGCGCAGTTTTCTGCGTCCACCGTGACGCCCAATGCGAACGGAAACGCGCAGGCGACGCTGACGTTCACAGCCACATCGAACGCAGTGGTGGGAAGTTATGCGGTTACTGTGACGGGAACCTCAGGCTCGCTGGTTAACAGCGCGACGATCCCGCTGATGATTGTCAACAGCGCGGCCACTTGCGATGGAAATGCTCCTGTAACCCAGCCTTATATCGAAGTGAATGGCGGGAATTGGCTGATCTCAACGGCGCAGACAGTGGGACTGAATACCGCCGTGAGCCTGGACATGGATTCGATCAACTTCAATAACGGCACGTGGGCGTGGACGGGGCCGAATGGATACACCTCCGTCTCGCAGACCGACCGTGGAATCTATAACGTGCCGCTGGCGGCGGGCCTGAATGTTTTTGAGGCGGTCTATGTTGAACCCAACAACTGCGCCTCAACGCAATCATTTGCCATCACCGCGCAGAGCGCTCCATCGCCCGGCATGATGGTGGCGACGCCCGCTTTGGCCGTGCCCCAAAGCAGTAGCGGAACCAACACGGCGATCCTCAGCAGCCTTTACAGCTTCAGCGGCGAAGTGGCCATGAGCGCTTCGGGAGTTCCTAGCGGAGTGACCGCGACATTCTCGCCCAGCACTGTGGAACTGGCCGCAGATGGAAGCGCCATGCCGGTTCTTACGCTTTCGGTGAGCCAGCAGGCGGTGCCGGGAAGCTACACCGTAACGGTGACAGCAACCGCGGGAGGGCAATCGGCCAGCGTTCCTTTCGAGTTTGATGTGCTGGCCTCGCAGGGGTGTTCGCCGCAGGTTACGGCGACGCCTTACATCAGCGTGAATGGCGGGAACTGGACCTCTCAGGCCAGCGCGACGGTCTCCACCACGGCCTCCGTGGAGCTTGATATTGGTCCCAGCCCATTCATGGACGGAGAATGGTACTGGACCGGCCCCAATGGATACTTCTATTCATCGGGAATCTATGACGCCGTCACCTCGATTCCGCTGAGCGCGGGAAATAACGAATATATCGGTACGTTTATCAGTCCAACCGATAATTGCCAGAACTCGATTCCCTTCGAGATCAACGCCACCACGGCGGCGACCTTCGACATCGCCGCAAGCTGGCCTTCGGCGGTGACTCTTTCGCCCGGCAATAGCTGGACCAGCACGATCAACGTGACCAGTGTGAATGGCTTCAACTCCTTGGTCGCGCTGAGCGCAACCGGATTACCGTCGGGAGTCACTGCAAGCTTTCTGCCCAGTGCGGTAACGCCCACGGCCGGCAACCCAGCCAGTTCGGTGCTTACGCTAAAAGTGACCTCGACGCCGGTCTTTGTCTCGTCCAACGTCAACATCATCGGCAGTTCTGGTTCGGTGGTCAACCACACGCCGATCGCTTTGACGATTGTTCCCACCAGTTACACGGCCACGCTTACGCCGGCTAGCCTCACCTTTGCCGCGCAGGCGACCGGTTCGACCAGCTCCTCGCAAGCGGTGACGCTCACAAACACTGGAACCGGGACGCTGAGCCTCTCAAGCATCGCAGCCAGCGGGGTGTTTTCTGAAACCAATGGCTGCGGGGCAACACTTGCACCCGGTTCAAGTTGCGTTATCTCTGTCTCGTTTACTCCGGTGGCCGATGGCACGGCGACAGGCTCGCTGATCGTGACCGACAACGCCACATCAAGCCCGCAGACAGTGAGTCTGTCCGGCACAGGCACAGGCACGCCCTGCACCGGTAACATTTGCTTCTCAGGGAGTTTTTCTTCACCGGGGCAATACACGTATACATCTCAATTCACAAGCGCGCAGGGGACCATCCAAGCTACTCTCACCGCGCCCGCCAATGCCAGTTGGAGCCTCTCGCTGATCAACGCCACGCTAAACCAGGTGGTAAGCGGTCAAAGCGGCGTTGGGTCGATCACTCTCAACTACAGCGCAACGCCCGGAATCTACGAGCTTTATATCTCTACCGCCAGTGGCTCCGGGGCCTGGAGAATCGCTGGCTCCTATCCTCCGCCAGCCTCCTTCAACCTGTCCGATTCGCCGGCAACCTTGACCGTAACGCAGGGCAAAACCGGAACCAGCGCCGTGACCGTTACCAGTTTGAGCGGCTTCAGCTCGGCCGTATCGTTCAACGTTTCCGGATTGCCCAGTGGTGTAAGCGCTCTCTTTTCACCCAGTTCCGTTACTCCTGCAGCGAACGGAACGGCGGAGTCTACCCTCACTTTGAATGTAGCCTCAACCGCGTCCTTTGGAAGCTACGCTGCAACTGTCACGGGAAGCTCAGGCTCTTTGACCAGCACCACCCCCATAAACCTCACCGTCATCGGAGGGCCGCCCATCGGCAATCTGGAGGTAGTGGTGGATGCCAGTACCGGCAGTACAACGGTATCTGAAAGTGATTCCCTGATCGTCTCCGGCTGGGTCGCCGATCCGGAGGACGGCTCCCCGATGAGCAACGTCAAAGTCTATGTCGATGGCAGCCTCTTTGGAACTCCCACCATGGGCATCGCCCGCGCAGACGTGGCCAGTTACTTCGGCAAACCGGCCTGGTCCAACTCCGGCTTCCAACTGACGGTGTCGGCGGCTTCGCTCTCGTCTGGCTCCCATGCCGTGACTGTCGTCGCCATCGATTCCGGTGGCCGTTCGATCACTCTCGGACCGAAGACCATCTCTGTCACCGGAGGGCCACCCATCGGCAATCTTGAGGCAGTGGTTGATGCTAGTACCGGCAGTACAACGGTATCTGAAAATGATTCCCTGATCGTCTCCGGTTGGGTTGCCGATCCGGTGGACGGCTCGCCGATGAGTAATGTCAAGGTCTATATTGACGGCAGCCTCTTTGGAACTCCCACCATGGGCATCGCCCGCGCAGACGTGGCCAGTTGCTTCGGCAAGCCGGCCTGGGCCAACTCCGGCTTCCAACTGACGGCGTCGGCAGCTTCGCTCTCGGCTGGCTCCCATGCCGTGACCGTTGTCGCCATCGACTCCGGCAGTAGATCCATCACCCTCGGACCGAAGACCATCTCCGTCACTGGAGTGCCGCCCATTGGCAATCTGGAGGCGGTGGTGGATGCCAGCACCGGCAGCACAACGGTATCTGAAAATGATTCCCTGCTTGTCTCCGGCTGGGTTGCCGATCCGGTGGACGGCTCGCCGATGAGCAACGTCAAGGTCTATGTCGACGGCAGCCTCTTTGGAACGCCCACCAAGGGCATCGCCCGCGCGGACGTGGCCAGTTGCTTCGGCAAGCCGGCCTGGGCCAACTCCGGCTTCCAACTAACGGCGTCGGCGGCTTTGCTCTCGGCTGGCTCCCACTCCGTAACCGTCGTCGCCATCGATTCCGGCGGCCGCTCCATCACTCTCGGACCGAAGAGCATCTCCGTCACTGGAGTGCCGCCCATCGGCAATCTGGAGGCAGTGGTTGATGCCAGTACCGGCAGTACAACGGTATCTGAAAATGATTCCCTGTTCGTCTCCGGCTGGGTTGCCGATCCAGTGGATGGCGCGCCGATGAGTAATGTCAAAGTCTATGTTGACGGCAGCCTCTTTGGAACGCCCACCCTGGGCATCGCCCGCGCGGACGTGGCCAGTTGCTTCGGCAAACCGGCCTGGGCCAACTCAGGCTTCCAACTGACGGCGTCAGCGGTTACGCTCTCGCCCGGCTCCCATGCCGTAACCGTCGTCGCCATCGATTCCGGCGGCCGATCGATCACTCTCGGGCCAAAGAGCATCTCCGTCACCGGAGGGCCGCCCATTGGCAACCTGGAGGCAGCGGTGGATGCCAGTACCGGCAGTACGACAGTTTCCAAAAATGATTCCCTGATTGTCTCCGG